>Ga0207714_1000083_pt1 | contig 55307 bp, 51 predicted proteins | sample PonA232FremontCA_2_FD_187270 | JGI IMG/M metagenome (GOLD analysis project Ga0207714, IMG submission 187270) | Marine sediment microbial community from Fremont, CA, USA - Pond A23 Sediment 2 (SPAdes) | ecosystem: Environmental > Aquatic > Marine > Unclassified | place: USA: Fremont, California... | reverse complement strand
CAGCGGTGTCAGTGCATCAGGAAGAAGGTGGCGTAGGCCACGATCAGCGCCGGGATGCCGGTATAGAGCGTGGCGACGATCGCCGCGCGCGGCGCCAGCGCGATCGCTGGGAACAGGGCGTCGCCGTCGTTCGAGATCGCGTTGCCGAGCAGAGCGGCCATCGGGATCGCGCCGGTCAGGTACAGCCCCGTCACGATGATCTGGGGGCCACAGCCGGGCAGGAACCCGATCAGGACCGCGAGCAGCGGTGTCAGTACCAGCCAGCCGGAGAACCAGGCGCCAATGTCGGCCCCGGTGAAGTGGACGCCGAGCTCGAACAGCAGGAAGGCGGCGATGACCCACACGGTGACGAAGTTGGTGTCGTTGATCACGCGGGCACGCAGGGTCGGGGGGCCGGCGCTCCGGTCGTTCGGATTGGCCGTGCCGCAGGGCACGCTGTTGGCCCGGCCGGGCTCCGTGGTCATGTACGCGCTCCACATCAGCAGCGCGAGGACGCCGCCGGCGAAGCCGAGCCATGTCACCGGCTCCAGGGCCGCGAGCGGGCCGAACCACTGGTTCGGGTCGACCTGGGCGGCGATCGGCAGCGCGAAGACAAGGCCGGGAGCCATGAGGCCCATCCACAGTGGGTCGAGCCCTGTCGTCGGCCGCGGGCGCCGGCCGCGGCTGGCGCGTTGCGCGGCCTCGTCGCCGTTGGCGAGAGCCTGGCGGCGCATGAACTCGGGCCCGTGCAGGGCGTCCACCAGCCAGCCCGAGATGGATCCCACAAGCAGGCCGAGCGCGAACACGATCAGCGCGGTGGTCGGTTCCTGCGACAGCAGCAGGAAGGCCGCGTCGCCCATGGTCGCCGTCAGCACGGCGATCAGGGCACCGAAGCCGACCTGGCCGTTGACGTACTGGGTCACCACGACGATGGCGCCGCCGCAGCCTGGCAGGGCCCCGAGGAAGGCCGCGACCGGGACCTGGATTCTTGGGCGTGCCTGCAGCGTATCCGCGAGATTGAAACGGAACAGGCGCTCGATCCCGTAGATCAGAACCAGGGTGCCGGCGACGAACACGCTGACCTGCAGATACGCCTCGGCGATCGTGTCCACCATGATCCGCCCGGCCTCGGGGGCGAACCAGGCGAGTGCAAGCAGGGCGACCGGCACGAGCACGCGCCACGACATCAGCTCGCGCGCGGTGCGCTGGCAATCGATCAGGCCGCGTTTGGCGGCAAGAATGGCGGTGGTCATGTCGGGCCCGGATTTAGACGCTGTCTAAACCAGACCGTAAGTATAGCCGCGGCTGAATTCAAGTGCTCGTGCTGAATTTTCTTTTTACACCGTCGAGCGATGGCGAGCAAGCTCGCTCCTACAGGCTCAGCATACCGCCATGGTTGTTCTGATCTGCACAAGCGAGCTTGCTCGCGATCCATGCGTGACGGCCGGTATCGGTGTCTCTGCGTTCGGCGCCGTCAGGATGTTGTCGATCCGGGCGTGCGTCACTACCGGCGCAGGCGCTGCTCGAAGACGTCGCGACGCAGGGGCGGGTCGAACCAGTAGCCCTGGGCGGTGTGACAGCCCAGTTCCTGCATCAGGTCCGCCTGGGCGGTGGTCTCGACGCCCTCCGCGATCACGGTCAGGCCGAGGCTGCGGCCGAGCTCGACGATGGTGCGCACGATCGCGCGGGCCGTAGCTGCCGATTCCGGGGCGTCCTCGGGGGCATCGTTATCGGCCACGAAGGCGCGATCGACCTTGAGCGTGTCGATCGGCAGGTGTCGGAGGTAGTTCAGCGACGAGTAGCCGCTGCCGAAGTCGTCGATGGCGATGCGCAGACCCGGCGCGCGGGTCTTGAGGTCCTTGAGCTGGCGGCTCGCGTGCTGGAAGTCGACCATGAGCATGCTCTCGGTGATCTCGAGTTCGAGCCCGTTCGGATCGACGCCGGTCTCCGCGAGCACCTGCGCGACCTCTGCGCCGAAGTCGCTCGCGTGGAGTTCGCGCGCCGAGATGTTGGCCGCGAGGATGATGTCTTCGCCGGCGGCCTGCCATTCCGCGAGCACGTGTGCAGCGGCGCGCAGGACGTAGCGATCGATCTGCCCGATCAGCGGACCGCGCTCCGCGATCGGGAGGAATTGACCCGGCGCGAGTGTGCCGCGTTCCGGGTGGTTCCAGCGCAGCAGTGCCTCGGCGCCGACCAGCCTGCGACCGGACAGGGCGATCTGGGGCTGGTAGTAGAGCTCCAGCTGGTCCTCTGTGAGCGCCGTGCGCAGGTCGGTCTCCAGTCGCAGGCGTTCGCTGACCTGCGCGTTCATCGTCTCGGCGAAATACCGGTAGCGGTTCTTGCCGGCGTGCTTGGCCGCGTACATCGCCGTGTCCGCCGCCTGCATCAGGGTCTCGGTCGACTGCCCGTCCTGCGGGAAGATGCTGATGCCGATACTGGGGCGCGCGGTGACATCGCGGCCGCCCACCTGGACGCTGGGCTGCAGGGAGGCCAATACGCGCTCGGCGACCTCGGTCCCATCGAGTTCCTGGCGCAGCGGAACGGCGATCACGAATTCGTCGCCGCCGAGGCGCGCGACCGTGTCACCGTCGCGCACACAGTTGCGCAGGCGGGCGGCGACCTGCTGCAGCAGCTCATCGCCGGTGCTGTGCCCGAGGGTGTCGTTGACCAGTTTGAACTCGTCGAGATCGAGCAGCAGGACGGCGAGTTCCCGGTTGTTGCGCCTCGCCTCCTGGATGCCGCGCTCGAGGCGGTCGCTCAGCAGTGCGCGATTGGGCAGGTCAGTGAGCGTGTCGTACTGGGCCTGGCGTACGAGTTCCTGACCCAGGCGGTCCTGTTCGATCGCGATCGAGGCGATCTGTGCCATCTCGTTCAGCAACGGTATATCGTCCCGCCGATCCTTGTGCCGTGCTGTCGTGAACGCCGCGAGTACGGCCAGAACCGCCCCCTGCTGGTCGCGCACCGGCACCGCGCTGATCGCGTGGAAGCCGACCTCACGGATCGCCTGCCGGAAGCGGCTGCCCCCGTCCCCCGATATCGCGTCGGTCGCGGACCGTTCCGTTGCCAGGGTGTCCGCGATCGCGCTGCCGATCGCCGCCGGTGGCCGCCCGTCGACCGCCGCGGTGCAGGGCCCGGGTAACCCCGGCGCCGCGGCGGTCTGGAGGCGGCCGCCGCGCAACCGGAAGATCGCCGCCGTGAGGTCCTCGTGCTGCTGCTCGATGAGTTCGACGAGTTCCCGCAGGATATCGCCGAGGGGGCGGTCGCGGGCGATCATCTCGAGGATGCGGCCCCGGCCCTCCGCAAGCCGCGCGGCCCGGTACTGCGCGGTGATGTCGCGCACGGTGCCCTCGTAATAACGCAGGCCGCCATCGGTGTTGCGCACCACCCGGGCGTTCTCGCTGGTCCAGATGCGCTCCCCTGTGGCGTGGCGCACGATCTCGGCCTCGAAATCGGTGACCCGGTCGTGGCGCTGGAGCGCCTCCAGCAGGCGGCTGCGGCTGTTCGGATCCACGAACCACTGCGCGTGGATGTTCTCCATCCCGGCGAGCAGTTCGGCCTCGCTGTCATAACCGTGCAGCCGCGCCAGTGCCGGATTGGCGCGCAGGAGTCGGCCGTCTGGACTCGAGCGATAGATCCCCTCGGTCGCGTTCTCGAAGATATCCTGGTAATCCGCCTCGGCGCGGCGCTGCTCGGTGACATCGATCATCACCGTGCGCGAGCGCAGCATCGTGCCGGCCTCGTCATACTCCACGGTGGCCGACAGCAGGATGTCGAGGACCCGACCGTCCGCGTGCACGATCTGCATCGGTTCGTCGCGGATCGCGCCTTCGGTCATCATGCGCGGGAAGTCGACGCGCTCGACCTTCTCGCGCGAGGCGGTGCTCAGGAAGTGGCGCGAATAGGCGCCGATGACCTGTCTGCGCGAGTACCCCAGGTGATGCAGCCAATAGTCGTTCACATCGATGATCCGCCCTTCGCGGTCGATCGAGTGCATCATCACCGGGGTGTTGTCGTAGAGGGAGCGGAAGCGTTCCTCGCTGGCGGCGAGCTCGCGTTCGATCGCCATGCGGTCGCTGACATCGGCCATCACCGATACCGCCTGGCGGATATTCCCTTCCTCGTCGTATTCGCACTCGGCGGACAGGAGCACGTCGAGGATCCCGCCATCGGCCCGTACGATCTGGAAGGCGACATTGCGGCAGCGTCCGTTGCGCCAGAACGCCGGTCGGATCTCCTTGAGCGCGCGCTGACGCGACTCCGGGGTGAAGAAGTCGGTCGAGCTGCGTCCGATGACTGCCTCCCGGGTGTACCCGAGCTGCTCCAGCCAGTAATCGCTGACCGCGATCAGGCGCCCCTCGGCGTCGATCGAGTGCATCAGCGTCGGCGTGTGGTGATACAGCAGACGGAAACGTTCCTCGCTCGCCCGCAGGTCCGCTTCGATCTCCGCCCGCTCCGAGAGATCGCGGATCACGGTCGAGAATCGGTCGACCCTGCCGGAAGGGGCGCGGTGGCACAGGATAGTCTGTGAGACGCGCAGTGGCCGTCCGCGCGCCGTGATGATCGTGGCCTCACCGGACCACGTGCCCTTATGAGCGGCCTCCACGCTGGCATGATCAAGGATGTATTGGCGGTCCTCGGCGCTCAGGAAGTCGAAGAAAGAGCGCCCCGTGACGGTCGCACCCGCATCCGCATCGAGTTCGAGCAGCGCGCGGCCGCCGGCGTTGAGATATCGGATATCGCCCTGGGTATCGGTGACCGCGACGCAGTCGGGCGTCGATTCGAGAATCGCGTTCAGCCGGTCGGCCTCCGCCCGTGCCTGATACCGGTCAGTGACATCGACCAGCAGGCCGTTGCAGACGATCTCCCCATTGTCCTGGGGGTGCGGTACCGAGCGCGCCTCGACCTGGATCGTACCGGTGGGGGTCACCAGCGGGAATTCGCGGTGCAGCGGCGCGAGTGTCGCCTCCGAGACGCGCACCGCATGGATGACTTGACGGCGTTCGGACTCGGGGATCAGTGAGAGGAAGGTGTCGAAATCATCGATCGGGTAATCGTCCGGCAGCCCGCAGATGCGGCGCAGCCCCTCACTCATGTAGGTGAAGGCCAGCACCCCATCGTCGCCATGGCGGAACTGATAGATCGCACCGGGCAATGAGCCGGTGATCGCGCGCAGTCGGTCTTCGGCCTCGGACAGTCTCTCCTCGGCCTCGCGCCGGGCGGTGATATCGATGATCAGCCCATTCCAGACGATCGAACCATCCGCGCGCGGGTGAGGCTGCGAGCGTGCCTGGATCCAGCGCCGGCCCGCCGGCCCGGCAGCCAGCGGGAACTCCTGTTCGTAACGCTGAAGGCCGCTCGCGGAGGCCTCGAGACGCTCGGTCGCGAGCCTGGCCTCGCGCTGCGGCAGCATCCCGATCAGCGTGTTGAAATCGGTGTGCGCGGCGTCCTCCGGCTGCCCTGTCAGCAGGCCGAGCCCCTCGCTCATACAGGTCGTGCTATAGGTGCCGTCCGGCGTGCGCACGAGCTGGAATACGGCTCCCGGGAGCGAGTCCGCAATATCGCTCAACCGGCTTTGCGTATCGGCAAGACGCCTTTCCGTGGCCCGCAGCCCGGTGATGTCGATGACGGTCGCCAGGCGCAGTGTCTCGCCCCCGGGCAGATCGATCCGACGGCTGCGGGTCGCGATGAGCATAGGTGAGCCGTCGCGGCGCTGTACCCAAAACTCGCGTGCCTCGCCCTGTGCTTCGCGCCCGAGGACGGCGCGATGGTGGGCCTGCGCGACGGCCCGCTCGTCCGTCGGGAACACCATCGTGAAATGCCGGGCGAGGAGTTCCCCGGCGCGATAGCCATAGATCGAGCAGTAGGTGTCGTTGACGTAGCGATAATATCCCTGCTCATCCATGAGCGCGATACCGGCCCCGGCGAGCCGGGTGACCGCCGCCGCGGCCAGCGGGTCCAGCGCCTGCGGCGCCGCGGTCAGCAGCAGCGCACCGTCGCTGAGCCCGAGGCGGACGCTGAGCGGATGACCGGTGGCCGCGTGCGTGGCGTCGAATGCTTCATGGCTGCCGTCGGTGATGCTGGCGAGGGCGCTGTCAAGCGCCGCGTGGTCGGCGGCGCGGAACAACTCGTGCAGCCGGGTGGCGGGCGCGCCGCTCGCCGCGCGCCAGCGTGCGCCGGTGCGGATGATCGTGCCGTCGGGGGCCGCGATCGCCACCAGTGAGTCGACGAGCTCGAACAGGAGATCCGGGTCGACCTCGGTGGCTGTGCGGGGACCTGCGCTGACGGAATTCATCGGCGTCCTTTGCGGCAGGGTGCCCACCGGGGTTGCCCTGCCATACCGCGGCAAGCCATGCCTGTATTTCCTGATTCACGTCGCTTACGCGACCATAGCATGCGAAGTATCCGGATTCCGTGCGCCTATGGCCCCGCGGTTGGTGCGTGCCGCGGTGGTCGGGATCAGCTGGTCGTCGTGAGCCCCGCCAGGGCTATGCCATGGCACAGCAGGACCGCGAGCGTCAGGCGGGTCCGGAGGCCGAGATACCATGCCGGATCGATCACCGGGCACCGGTAGCGCTCCCACGCCAGCAGCGCGGCGAAGCCGGCGGCCAGCAACCCGATCGCGCCAGCGGGGTCCAGCAGCAGCGCCAGCCAGGCCAGCAGCGAAGGCAGGACCCCGATCGCCATGCGCTCGCTGGCGCCTGCGCGCCCAGGCCCCAGTGCCAGTCCCCACTGGATGCCGCCGAGGAATGCCAGTATGGCAGCGCCATACGCGATGAACACCTGTACCGGCAGCGCCGCGTCCGGCCAGCGTGCGTGGATCGCGAGCGCCGCGATCACGAACGGGAGCAGTCCGGCATAGCCGAGCAGCGCGGCGGCACGTGGCGGCTTGTTCAGCGGATTCATGCAATCTCCCGATGTGCGGCCCGCGGACGCAGTCTACCGTCAGCGGCTACCGGGGTGTTCGCGCATCCACCCGGGTCCGGTTGATCGATCGGGCGGATCGGGCCGCGGCGGTAAAAAATCGCCTCCGGGCGCGGGAACGAACCCGGGGACATCGCTGTCACAGAGGATACGGCACCCATCCAGGGGTGCCAGCCCGCCTCCTCCCTCGGCGGGCACCCGGCGAACCGCCGGGATGCCTTGCCCCGACGCCCAGGGCGGCGCCGGGGCTCTCTTTTGGCCAGCCCGTGCGGGAGACGGGCGCCCGGCCCGGCTTTACCCGTGTTTCGGGTTAGTAAGGGGCCGGCCAGTCGTACCATTCGTCCAGCAGACCGTGCAGGTCGTCGATGCCCTGACCGTGTGTCGCCGAGAACAGCTGCAGCGTGGCATCCACGTCGGCGCGGCTGAGTTCGGTGCGGACCGATTCGAGGGTCTTCGCCGCCTGTCCCCGGCTGAGTTTGTCCGCCTTGGTCAAAACGCCATGCAGGGCCACGCCGGTCGTCTGCAGAAGCTCGATCAGCTGCCAGTCGAGGCCGGTCAGACCGCGACGGGAATCGAGGATGAGGACGACGCCGACGAGTGACTGGCGCTGCTCCAGGTAGGAGGCCAGCAGCCGCTCCCAGCTGCGGCGCGTCTGCTCCGGGACCTTGGCGTAGCCGTAGCCCGGGAGGTCGATCAGCCGGCGGTCGTCGCCGAGTTCGAACAGATTGATCAACTGGGTCCGCCCGGGCGTCTTGCCGACGCGGGCCAGCCCGCGACGACCGGTCACCGCGTTGAGCGCGCTCGATTTGCCGGCGTTCGAGCGGCCGGCGAAGGCGACCTCGCGGCCGTTGTCCGGCGGCAGCTGGGCGAGTCGGGCGACGCTCCCGCCGAAGTCGACGCGCGCATAGCGATTGGGGTCGGTCATCGATTCGCTCCGGGCAAGTGGGCCATTGGACCACTGTAATTGATCGGGATGGGTACTCTGGTATAGTTTCGGGCGCTCAAGCGCGGGTGTCCGGTGCCGGGCGCGGTGCATTCTACGGAGTCGATCGAGCATGAAGAAGGCAGTGACGGCAATCGCGTTCGCGGCACTCCTCATCGGCATGGGATCAGCCCATGCCCAGGACAGTACGCCGTTCCTTGAAGGCGGCGACCCGGAGGCCGGCAAGTCGCTCAGCCAGACCTGTGCGGCCTGTCACGGGCCGGATGGCAACAGCCCACAGGCCCAGTGGCCGAACATCGCCGGGCAGCACGCGAGCTATACCTACAAGCAGCTGATGGATTTCAAGGCCGGCGACGAGCGCGCCAACGCCCAGATGACCGGGATGGTAGCCGGCCTGAGCAAGGAGGATATGCGTGACCTGGCGGCCTATTACGCGAACCAGCCGCAGAAGACCATGGGCGCCAGCGACGAGGATCGCGTCGAACGGGGTCGCAAGATCTACCTCGGCGGGATCCAGGACAAGGGCGTTGCCGCCTGTGTCGCCTGCCACGGTCCGCGCGGGCGCGGCAACCCGGCCGCGAATTATCCGGATGTCGGCGGGCAGTACGCGCAATACCTGATCACGCAGCTCGAACACTTCCGCTCCGGCGAGCGGGCGAATGACCGTGCAGGCATGATGCGGTCGATCGCCGGCGGGATGAGCGATGAAGAGATCCGGGCCGTATCCGAATACATGGCCGGCCTCAACTGACCCGCCCGGCCCGAAGCCTGAAGCCTGCGGCGCGGTTGTCGTGGACTCCCGCGGCGCGTGATGGTCGGATGATGGCATCCGTCCGGAGATACCTGTCATGCAGCGTTTGATCGAGGCCGCGGCAGCGGCGCTGTTCCTTGTCGCCTTCGCACCGGCGGTCAGTGCCGCCGATTACCAGACCATTGACTCATCGGATCGTCCGCGTGACTCCGACAGCATCCAGGTCACGGAATTCTTCTGGTATGGCTGCCCCCACTGCTACCGATTCGCTCCGCGGATCGAGGACTGGAAGGAGTCGAAGCCGGACGATGTCGAGTTCCGCCATATCCCGGCGGTCCTGTCCGAGCGGTGGGCCCTGCATGGGCGGGCGTTCTTCGCCGCCCAGGCGCTTGGCGTGCTCGATGAATTCCACATGCCGATGTTCCGGGCGATGCACGAGGACGGCAAACGCATGCGCAACGGGGAGCAGATCGGTGACTTCGTTGATTCCCTGGGCCTCGACGGCGAAGAATTCGTCAGCGCCATGAGCTCGCTCGGGGTCGACACGCGCATGCAAAGGGCGCGCGATCTGCAGCAGACCTACGGCGTTTCCGGTACACCCTCGGTCGTCATCGATGGGCGCTACATCACCTCCGGCAGCCAGGCGGGCAGCTTCGAGCGCATGATCGAGGTGATCGACGAACGTGTGGCGGCGGCACGTGGTGAGCGCGACTGAGACGGCGTCGGAACATTCCACCGATCGGAGCGGCCTGTTCCGGCTGCTCTCCTACAACATCCAGGTGGGAATACGCACGGGTACGTTCCGCCAGTACGTCACCGGCGGCTGGAAACACATCCTGCCGCACCGCGATCGCCTGCGGACGCTGGCGGCCATCGCCGATCAGATGCGCGGTTACGATCTCGTTGCGGTCCAGGAGGCCGATGCCGGCAGTCTGCGCACGGGCTTCCTCGGGCAGACGGAGTACCTCGCGCGCCGTGGCGGTTATCCGTGGTGGATCGAGCGCACCAATCGCCGCGTGGGCCGCCTGGCCCAGCACAGCATCGGCGCCCTGTCGCGCACGCAACCCGAGCGGATCGAGCGCTTCGCATTGCCCGGGCGGGTGCCGGGCCGCGGCGGCATCATGATGGATTTCGGCTCGGGTGAAGGCCGCCTCAGTGTCGTGGTCGTCCACCTCGCGCTCGGCCGCCAGACCCGTCAGCAGCAGCTCGACTTCATCGCCGACCTGATCGCCGATTCGCCGCACGCCGTCGTAATGGGCGATTTCAACGCCCCGCACGGCGCGCCGGAGATGCGCCGCTTCTTCGCCCGCACGGAACTGGTCGAGCCCATCGCCGAACTCAACACGTGGCCCGCCTGGCGCCCGCTGCACAACTTCGATCACATCCTGACCACCCCTGAACTGTGCGTCGAACGCATGGAAGTCCTCGACGACAGCCCCTCCGACCACCTCCCCATCGCGGTGGACCTGACCCTCCCAAGCGCCTGCAGCGTACCCGTCACCTGATCTTTCGCGCCATCCGTCTCCGGATCCCTGGACCGTGGCGGGGGTGAACCACAGATGAACACAGAGTGGCGTCGTCGATTCAGTGATGGTTCGGGAGCTTCGCTGATGTCACGGATAAAGCCGACAGGCTTTTGGAACCACGAATGAACACGAATGGGGCTTTGGGAGAACTGAGGCTTGTCGGAGCTCGCGCTGACAGCGCATCGATCCAGAGATCTTGTCCGTTCGAACCGTACTGACCCTGTCAGCGAAGCTCCCGGGAGCGACCATCCCGGGAAAGAAACATTCGTGTTGATTCGTGTTCATTCGCGGTTCTCGACCCATACCTGCGTCAGGGCGGCATCAGCGAAGCTCCCGGAAGCTCTGGGCACCTCCCACCCCCTCTGTGTTCATCTGTGTCGATCCGTGGTTCTGACAGCACCCACACGAAGTCCCGGAAGCCTCAGGCGAGGGTGGCGGTGTGTTCGATGCTGGTGAAGTGGATGTCGGCGATGGTGTCGATGTCGCGGGCGTAGCCGCCGGCCATGACGACAACCACGGGCACTTCGGCGTGGCGGCAGCGGTCGGTGACGAGGGCGTCGCGTTGGCTGAGGCCTTCGGGGGTGACGGCGAGTCGACCCAGGCGGTCGCCCGCGTAGGCGTCGGCGCCGGCCAGGTAGAAGACAAGGTCCGGACTGATGGCCGCGAACGCTGTGTCGAGGCCACGCTCCAGCGCGCGCAGGAACGTGCCGTCGCCGGCGCCGTCGTCCAGGCCGATATCGAGGTCGCCGTCGACCTTGTGGGTCGGGAAGTTGCGCGCGCCGTGGATCGAGAAGGTGTAGACGCTCGGGTCGTCCTGGAAGATTTCCGCCGTGCCGTTGCCTTGGTGGACATCGGTATCGACGACCAGCGCGCGCCGGATCAATCCCTCGCGCTGGAGCGTGCGGGCGGCGACGGCGCAGTCGTTGAACACGCAGAAGCCCTGGGCATCGGCGATCTGGGCGTGGTGCGTACCGCCGGCGAGATTGCCGGCTGCGCCCTCGGTCAACGCCACGCGCGCCGCGGCGATCGTCGCGCCGTTCGACCGCCGCGAGCGCTCCACCAGACCGGTCGACCACGGGAAACCGAGCGCCCGCACCTCACGCCGATCCATCGTCCCGCCGACGACCCGATCGATATAAGCGCGATCATGCGCCAGCGCGAGTTCGTCATCCGTCGCCGCCGGCGGCTCGATCAACCCGAACCGCCCATCCCCGGCGCAGCGCTCGCGCAAGCGCCGATACTTGTCCATCGGAAACCGATGCCCCTCGGGCAGCGGCAACACGAAATGATCACAGTAGAAGAGTTTCATGATGCGCGGTCTTTGAACCACAGATGGACACAGATGAACACGGATTGGCTCCTGGTTTGACTGGGCTTTCGGGAGCTTCGCTGACGCACTCTTGCAGCATCGGATGTGGATTCAGAACCACGAATAAACACGAATGGTTTCTTTCCCGCGATGATCGCTCCCGGGAGCCTCGCTGAGCTCGCCTGCCGCTCGATCCGCCGAAACCGCGTATGCGCCCTCACGCGTCCAGCGAAGCTCCACGATCGGTAATGCGCCTCGGGAAACATTCGTGTGCATTCGTGTTCATTCGTGGTTCCAGCAAACGGTTCGTCCTGCACGCGGTATCAGCGAAGCCCCCGAACCATCAGTGAACCGACCACGCCAATCCGTGTTCATCTGTGTCCATCTGTGGTTCTAACACTCTCCCGTCCCCATCGGCGGGTCATTGCGGTGGACGCGTTCGTAGATGACCGGGATGAGGACGAGCGTGATCAGGGTCGAGAACAGGAGGCCACCGACGACCGCGCGCCCCAGCGGGGCCTGGGTCTCGCCGCCTTCACCGGCGCCGATGGCGAGCGGCAGCAGGGCGAGGATGGTGGTCATCGCCGTCATGAGGATGGGGCGCAGGCGGCGGCGGCCGGCTTCCTTGAGCGCGTCGTTGATCGACTCGCCCTGCGTTCGCAGCCGGTTCGCCTGGTCGACGATCAGGATGGCGTTGTTGACCACGATGCCAATCAGGATCACGCAGCCGATCAGGGACTGGGCATTGAGCGTGGTGCCCGTGGCGAACAGCACCAGCACCACGCCGATCAGCGCGAGCGGAACCGAGCCCATCACGATCAGCGGATCGCGGAACGATTCGTAGAGGCTCGCCATGACCATGTAGACGAGCGCGACCGCCAGCAGGATCTGCAGGAACAGTGACGAGAAGGCCGACTGCTGCTCCTCGTAATCGCCCGCGAGGATGACGTCGTAATTGTCCGGGATGGGCAGGCCGGCGAGCGCCGACTCGATGTCGGCGACCACCGATCCCATATCGCGGCCCGCCAGGTTCGCGCGGACCTCGACCAGCCGGGTCTGGTCCTTGCGCTCGATCACGACTGGGCCTTCGGCGCGATCGAGCGAGGCGACATTGCCGAGGCGCACCAGGCCGCCATCGGCTTTCGGCACGCGCAGGTCCAGCAGCTCGCGGGGCGGCAGGGTCTCGTTGCCGAGAAACTGCACGCGCATGTCGATCTCGTCGCCCGCATCCAGGAAGCGCGACGCGATGCGCCCGGAGATCGCGGTCTCCACGGTCTCGGCGATGGCCGACACCCGCACGCCCTGGTCGGCGGCGCGATTTCGGTCGACGCGGATCAACTGCTGCTGCTCACCGCCCTCGCGCGAAAAGCGGGTGCTGGTGATGCCGTCGATATCCCGGATCCGGCGTTCGACCTCCCTCGAGAGCGCGTCGAGCGTCTCGAACTCGTAGCCACGCACCTCGATCGCGAGCGCCTCCTGGCCGGAGGAGAGCGCGCGCAGGAAGAAGGGCCGCCGGGTGCTCACCCGCACCTCGGCGCCGGCGATCGGGCCGATCGCCGCGCGCAGATCGGCCGCCACCTCGGCCGAGGAGCGCTCGCGTTCCGAGCGCGACGGCAGGGAGATCCGGATATCGCCCTTCGCGGATTCGGATGGCCGATAGGAACCCGACCCTACGCTGGTTACCGTGTTGATAAGTTCCGGCACCTCCCGGCGGACGACCTCAAGCGCCTGCGCGGTCCCGCGCTCGACCGTATCCAGGCGCGTGCCGGCCGGGAACTCCACGTCGACCTCGACTTCACCCTCGTCCGTGGCGGGCATGAACTCGGTACCGAGCATGGGCAGCGCGGCCACCGCCGCACCGAGCAGGAGCACGGCCCCGGCCAGGACACGCCAGAAGCGGCCCAGCAGACCGTCCAGCAGCCGGACATATGCGTGTTCCAGGCGGCGCAGTCCGGCACCGATCGCCGCGCCGATCCCGTGCAGGGGCCACGGGGCCTGCAGGGCGCGTGCGCGCAGCAGGCGCGCGCTCAGCATGGGGACAACGGTCAATGCCACGAGCAGGGCGCAGGTGAGCGCGAATGCGACCACGAACGCGAGCTGCCGGAACAGCTGCCCGGCGAGTTCCTGGGCGAAGAACATCGGCACGAAGATCGCCACCGTGGTGAGGGTGCCGGCGATCACCGGTGCCGCCACTTCCGTGGCGCCGCGATCGGCGGATTCATCCGCGGTCTCGCCGTTGCCCTCGTGGCGGCGGACGATGTTCTCGAGTACGACGATCGCGCTGTCGACCATCAGGCCTACGCCCAGCGCCAGCCCGCCCAGCGTCATCAGGTTCAGGGAGAACCCGCCGAACCAGATCAGCGCGAAGGTCGTGATCACCGATACGGGGATGGCGGTCGCCACGACCAGGGTGGCGCGCAGGTTGCGCAGGAAGAACAGCAGGACGGCGATCGCCAGCGACGCACCGACGAGCATCGCCAGGGTCGCGTTGCGGATCGAGCGCTCGATGTACTCCGAGGTATCAAACAGCGGGCGCATGTCGATCTGCGGGAAGTCCGCATTCATGCGCTCGAGTTCGGCCTTCAGGCGCTCGGCCACCTCGACCGTATTGGCGCCCGACTGCTTGCGCACGGCGATGCGGATACCGGGTTCGCCGTTGATCCGGATGATGCGGGTCACGCGTTTGCGGGTGTCGGCGATCCGCGCGATCTGCCCCAGGCGCACCGGCGCGCCGTCGCGCACGGCGACGATCTCGTCGCGGATCTCATCGAGATCCTCGTAACGCCCCGGGACGCGCACCGTGTACTCGGTGTACCCCTGCTCGATGGAACCGCCGGGGCGGTTGAGGTTGGATTCCCGAAGGGTCTCGACCACGTCGGCCAGCGGCAGGTCCAGCGCCTGGACCCGTTCCGGGCGCAGCTGGATCTGGATTTCGCGCTCGGGTCCGCCCCAGAGGTCGACCTGGGCGACGCCCGGCACCTGCTGGATCCGGTACGTGAGCCGGTTGTCGATGATGGTGCGCAGCGCGATCGGGTCGATATCGCTGAATACGCCGATGAGCATGATGGGCGCATCAGAGGTATCGAACTTGCGGATCTGCGGGCGTTCCGCGCCCTCGGGCGGGTCCTCGTATTCCTCGTCGATGGCGTCGCGCACGTCCATCGCGGCGAAGCCGAGGTCGGTGCCCCAGGCGAATCGCATCCGCACGTTGGCGACGCCCTCCGAGGTCGAGGCGGTGATCTCCTCGATGCCCTGGACGGTGGCGACCGCGTTCTCGATCGGCTTGGCGACCAGTTCCTCCATCGCCTGCGGCGATGCGTTGGGATAGGCCACATTGACCGTGATGTACGGGTATTCGATGTCCGGCAGCAGGTCCACCGGCAGGCGCGACAGCGACATCACGCCGATCAGCACCGAGATCAGCGTCACCATGCCGGTCAGCACGGGGCGGCGGACACTGAAGGCCGAGAGGTTCACGAGGAGGGCAGCTCCGAGACGATCACCGGGGCGTCGTCTTCGAGCATCTGCTGGCCGAGCGTCACCACGCGCCCCGACAGTTCCGGTTCGAGGATCTCGACACCGCCTTCGCCCTTGATGCCCACGGTCACTGGCACGAAGCGCACGGTCGGGGGGTCGCCGGCAATGATGCGGTAGATGCCCGGACCCTCTTCGCGGCGCACGATCGCCTGCTCGGGGACCAGCGTCGCTTCGTCGTTGGTGGCGACCGTTACCCGCACCGCCACGAACATCCCGGGTTTGAGGGCACGATCCTCGTTCGCCAGCGTTACCTCGAAGCGCGCCTGGCGCGAATCGCGTTCGAATCGCGGTGCGATACGGCTGATGCGGCCCTCGAACGTGCGTTTGGGGAATGCATCGGCCGTGACCGACACGGTCTGGCCGCTCGACAACTGCGCGTAGTCGCTCTCGGGCGCGAATACCGCCGCCGTGATCGGCACGATCCGCAGTACCGAGACCAGTGGCGTGTTGGCCGCGACCGTATCGCCCTCATTGACCATACGCTCGCCGACCACGCGCTCATCGTCACCACCGCGCCAGTCGGCGCGAACGCGCGTATAGCTCAGCTGGACCCGGGCCCGTGCGAGGGCGGCCTCGCGCTGGGTGACGCGGGCGCGGGCGACTGCCACGGCCGCACTCTGTGCCTGGGCGCGGGCACGCGTCGTGTCCAGTTCCGATGTCGACGCCAGATCGCGTTCGGCAAGCGAGCGGGTGCGCTCGAATTCGCGCCGAGCGAGCCTGGCATCCGCCTCGGCCTGTTCGACCTCGGCGCGCGCGACGGCAAGCTCGGCCTCGGCCTCGGCGACGGCCTGGGTGGCATCGTCGTCATTGAGCTCCGCCACGACCTGGCCCTGCGAGACGCGATCGCCGATATCGACATGGATCCGCTCGATCTGCGCGCCGATCTTCGGCGCGACGGTGAAGGCGTCACCGGCCTCCAGGGTACCGGTGAAGGTACGCACGTCGGCGACCGATCCGGTCTCCACCGGCGCCGCCTCGATCGCGATCCTGCCGTCGCCTTCTTCCGCTGCCGGCAGCGCAACGTCCTGGTTGCGCAGCCACCAGGCGCCGGCGGCGATCGCCGCGATGGTCACCAGGCCGATCCCCCATCGATATATACTCATGCGGCATCCTTTCGCCCGGTGTACGCGGAGCGGGTTCGTATCGTGTCGGCGGTCGGGTTCGCGTGGCCACGGATCGACAGCCCCGCCGCGTACACCCCGGTGATGCTGGATTCCCGCATCAGTTGTCGATTGCGCCCGCGCCTACCAGCAGGTCATACAGCGCCTGCGCCAACCGCTGATAGCCGGCCGCGTTCGGATGGACGGAATCGGACCGCAGCTCCGGGCTGTCGATGATCGTCTCCATAATATCCGCCTCCAGGGGCAAGCCCCTGCGCTCGGCCACCGTGTAATACATTTCGGCGGTGGACCGGAAGAACAGTTCCCGGGCCGGTACGCCGACCAGTACGACCGGGATGCCGCGCCCGCGCGCGCTGTCGACCATCGCCGCGAGGTTGCGCCGCGCGGCCTCGAGGTCCTTGCCGCGGAGGATATCGTTGCCGCCGTGCAGCAGGATGACGAGGTCGGGGTCGATCGCGTCGAGTACGCCCGGCAGCCGCCGGCGTCCCTGCTCGGAGAGTTCGCCCGGCACCCCGGATTCGATGACCTCGCGCCCGCTCAGTCGTTCGAGCACGGCCGGGTAATTCTCGCCGTCGCCCGCGCCCGTGCCCTGCGTCAGGCTGTCGCCGAAGGCCAGGATGCGGGCGTCTTCGGCCAGCGGCCCCAGCGGTGGCGGCCCGCTGCAGCCGGCGATCAGGAGCAGGGCGACCGCAATGCCGATCACGGCGCGGGCGCGACACCTTTTTGGCATGGGTTACTCCGTTGGATCCTGGTCGACCGAGCAGCCGCACACGCTGCGTACGCACGGGGCGTATCGGCAGGGTCCGGACCCTGCCGATACCTTATGACAACGCGGTATCATGGCACAGGCTCGGCCATCCCGGATAAACGTTGCAGGAGCATAATGACACGCGCGAGCGCTGCGCCTGGTGCGGCACCGATCCGCTCTACGTCGCATATCACGACGAGCAGTGGGGCGTGCCCGCGGACGACGATCGCCACCTGTTCGAGATGCTGATCCTCGAGGGACAGCAGGCGGGCCTGTCCTGGCTCACGATCCTGAAAAAGCGCGAGGCGTTCCGCGAGGTGTTCGACGGTTTTGATCCCGAGCGGGTGGCCGGATTCGGCGAGCCCGATATCGAGCGCCTGATGCAGGATCGGCGCATCGTGCGCAATCGCGCCAAGCTTACCGCGGCCGTCGGCAATGCGCGGGCATTCCAGCACCTGCGCGAACGCCATGGCCGCTTCAGCGACTGGCTGTGGTCCTTCGTCGATGGCGAACCGGTGATCAACCGGCCCGCCTCCGAGGCCGACATCCCCGCGGAGACGCCCACCTCGCGCGAGTTGTCTAAGGCGTTGCGGGCCGCCGGTTTCCGTTTCGTCGGCCCGACGATCTGTTACGCCTACATGCAGGCGGTCGGTCTGGTCGATGATCACGTCACGCGCTGTTTCCGTGCCTGTTCGTAAACGTTCCCGCCGCCTTTGTGCCACGCTCGGCGATGTCACCGCCGTGCGCACCGAGTGCTGACCGCGCCATGGAGCGATTTGAGGGCAGGGTCGAGGGACTCGGGTACGAGCGACGCCAGATCGGCCGGGGCCGTGCGGGCCGGCCGGCGCCGACGATCCATATCTATCGCTTTCTGATCGCGGGGCGCACGGTCGAACTCCGCCATGGGGCCGCGCTGCCCCTCAACGACGGCGATGAGGTGACCGTGGCCGCCCGTCCGCGCGGGGGCGTGTACCGCGCCTACGCCTGGGACAACCACACCTGGGGCGCGCGCCTCGTCGAACCGCGCGGGATGGCGGCCGCCATGCGCGGCTGGCTGCCGGCGATCCCCGCCGGTTTACTCCTGATTCCGGCATTCGGCCTTTGGCACGACGGCGCCGGGTTGACCGCAAGGGCCGCTTCGGTCGCCGCCGCGGTGGCGGCAGCCATCCTCGGCATCTGGGCCGTCCGCGGTTTCATGGAATACGCACGCTATCGGCGTGCGGCGCGTCTGCTGGATGCCTGACGGCGCGCAGGAAAAGCTTTGCCTGGAGCCCGCAGTGGACACTGCCTGGCGGATCACGCCGCGTTCGTGTCGGGGCGGCGAATGACCGCCTCGACGGCCGCCAATCTGCTTGCCCTGGTGCACCTTGCCTACGTCGGCTTCGTGGTGGTCGGCCAGGCCCTGATCGTATGGGGCGGGCTTGCCGAATGGGATTGGATCCGCAACCCCTGGTTCCGCTGGCTGCATCTGGGTGCCATCGGCATTGTCGTGGCCGAGGTCGCGCTCGGGGTGTATTGCCCGCTGACCCTGCTGGAGGCGCAGTGGCGGGGGGAGGCAACGGACGGGGCCGGTTTTATCGCCGAATGGGTCGGGCGGCTGCTTTATTTCGACATCGCTTTGTGGCAGGCGCACGTGGCGTACCTGGTATTCGCACTGATCACCCTCGGATCGTTCGTACGTTGGCCACCGCGGCGTTTTGGCACGTGAGTGCCGGCATTGCGCGGTGGGATGCCCGGGGCGATATCCAGTGCAGCGGACCGCGCAAGGCCGGCCTACATCCGCGTTGTTACGGTGTTCTCCGCGTACTCGTCCAGGTTGCGCTCCATGTTGGCGGCGATCCGCACCGCGAGGGTGCGGGCCCGGTCGGCGCCGGGGCCGGTGAAGTGCTCATCGAGCGTGCGGGTGAACAGCGCCAGCCAGCGGTCGAAGTGGCGCCGGGTGAGCGGCATGCGCGCGTGGACCGCGGCATGGCGCGCGACCATATTGCGGTCGTAGTCCGGCCGCCCCAGCAGCATCTTGCGCCAGAAGGCCTTGATGATCGGCAGATGGTGATCGAGATCGATGGCCGCCACCTGCGTGAACATCGGTGCCAGGGTCGGGTCCATGAGCACGCGTGCGTAGAAGGCGTCCACGAGCTCGGAGATCGTCTCCGGGGTGTTCAGGTCGCGCCTGTCACGCTGCGCCACGCCCGCATTGGCCTGCATCGCCGTGCCCGACATTACCGCAGTGCGACCTGCCGCAGCCGCAGTGCGTTCGTGATGACGCAGACCGAACTCGCGCTCATTGCGGCGGCGCCGATCATCGGCGACAGCAAAAGACCGAACACCGGGTAGAGCACACCCGCGGCGATCGGCACGCCGGCGCCGTTGTAGATGAACGCGAAGAACAGGTTCTGGCGGATATTCGTCATCGTGCGCCGCGACAGCTGGCGGGCGCTGGCGATCCCGCGCAGGTCGCCTCGAACCAGGGTCACTGGCGCGCTCTCGAGTGCGACATCGGTGCCGGCACCCATCGCGATGCCGACATCGGCCGCGGCCAGGGCCGGCGCGTCGTTGACGCCGTCGCCGGCCATGGCGACGGTGCGGCCTTCGCCCTGCAGCGTCTGTACAAGGGCGTGCTTGTCCTCGGGTGAGACGCCGGCGCGGACCTCGTCGATGCCGAGCTGGCGCGCCACGGCCTCGGCCGTGGTGGCGTTGTCGCCGGTACACATCACCACCCGCACGCCGGCCGCGTGCAGCTGCTCGAGTGCCTCGCGCGTCGTCTCGCGGATCGGATCGGCGACGCCCAGCAGCCCGGCCGGCCTGCCGTCGATCGCGACCAACATGACCGTCTGGCCCTCGGCCCGGAGTTCGCCCGCACGGGTCTCCAGCGCATCCGTATCGATACCCGAACCGGCGAGCAGCGCGCGGTTGCCGACCAGCACACTGCGGCCATCGACGCTCGCGTACACGCCCTGGCCGGTCACGGAATCGAAATCCTTCGCGGTGCCCGACTCGATGCCGAGGTCGCTGGCACCGGTGACGATCGCCGCGCCCAGCGGATGCTCGCTGCCCCGCTCCACCGCGGCGGCCGCGCGGATGAGTTCATCCTCTTCGGTGCCGTCCCACGCCTCGACCGTGACGAGACGCGGCCGTCCCTCGGTCAGGGTGCCGGTCTTGTCGCACACGAGCGTATCGACGCCCTCCAGGGTCTGCAGCGCGGTCGCGTCACGGATCAGCACGCCGGCCTGTGCACCCCGGCCGAGGCCGACCATCACCGACATCGGCGTCGCCAGGCCGACGGCACATGGGCAGGCGATGATGAGCACGGAGATCGCGACCACGAAGGCGTGGTTCAGTGCCGGCTCCGGTCCGATAACGGCCCACACGGCGAATGCCAGCAGTGCGATCGCGACCACGACCGGGACGAAGATCCCGGCCACCCGGTCGGCCAGCCCCTGGACCGGAGCGCGCGAGCGCTGGGCGTCCGCCACGAGCTGGACGATGCGCGCCAGCAGCGTATCGCCACCGACCTGCTCGGCGCGCATGACGAAGCCGCCGGTCTGGTTGACGGTCCCGCCGGTCACACTGTCGCCAACCGTTTTGTTCACCGGCATCGGCTCGCCGGTGATCATGGACTCGTCGACATTGCTCGATCCCTCGAGGATCTCACCGTCCACCGGAACCTTCTCGCCAGGTTTGACACGCAGGTGGTCACCGGTGGCCACGCGTTCCAGTGGCACCGTTTCCTCGTTGCCGTCGGCATCGATCCGCACGGCCTGCGGCGGTGCCAGTTCCAGCAGGGATTTCAGCGCCCCCGAGGTCCGCTCGCGGGCGCGGATTTCCAGCACCTGGCCGAGCAGAACGAGCGTGGTGATGACGGCCGCCGCCTCGAAGTACAGCGGTGGGTGACCGCCTTCCAGGAACGCCGCCGGCAGGATGCCGGGTAACAGCAATGCCACCAGGCTGAACACAAACGCCGCACCGGTACCCAGCGCGATCAGCGTGAACATGTTCAGGCGACGATTGACGACCGACTGCCAGCCGCGCTGGAAGAAGGGCGCACCGCCCCACAGCACGACCGGCGTCGCCAGCAGGAGCTGCAGCCAGCCCGAGATCGAACGATCGATCCACGCATCGACGTCAAGGCCGACCATGCCGCCCATGGTCAGCACGATCAGTGGAATCGACAGTGCGGCCGAGATCCAGAAGCGTCGGGTCATCGAGACCAGTTCGGCACTCGGACCCTCGTCGGCGGTGACCGTCATAGGCTCCAGCGCCATGCCGCAGATCGGGCAATCGCCCGGTTCGTCGCGCACGATCTCGGGGTGCATCGGGCAGGTGTAGCGCGTGGTCTTCGCGGAGCCGCCGACGCGCTGCAGCGCCATGCCGCAGTGTGGGCAGTTGCCGGGCTCGTCCGACTCGACGCCGGGGCAACAGGCGCAGATATACGTGCCGGGCGTGGCCTGCCGGCTTTTCCGGTTCGTATTGCCGTGACCGCAGCAACCGCCGCTGTGGTCTGCGGTTTCCGGTTGGCTGGCCGTGGTCGTATCATGACAGGCGGCGGCGTGCGGGGCCTCTTTGTGGGCTTCGCCGTGATTGCAGTGGTCACTCATGACCCGGGTCCTCGCTGAGCGTCTCGATAATGGGGCAGCCCTCGACCGGACCGTGCCCGGAGCACTGCCGTGTCAGATCGGCCAGGGCCGTGCGCATGCGCTGCAGCTCCGCGATCCGTTGTTCGATCTCCGCCAGTTTGTGCTCGGCCAGCGCCTTCACGCTGGCGCGATCGCCTTCCGCCTCGGCGAGCCCCAAAAGCTGCCGGATCTCGGTCAGCGAAAACCCCAGTTTCTTGGCGCGCTTGATGAAGCCGAGCCGATCCGCGACGGCGGGGGCGAAGCGCCGGTAACCGCTCGCCGTGCGGCCGTCCGCGGCGATCAGCCCCTCGCGCTCGTAGAAGCGGATCGTCTCCACGCCGACATCGCTGCGGCGGGCGAGCTGACCGATGCTCAGGTGCTGCATGGCGGCGTCCGTGTTGATTCAGGTGCACAGGCTATAGTCTGTAGTCGACTACAGAGTCAAGTGTTGATCGCGAGCAAGCTCGCTCCTGAAGGATCCGATCCATCTCCGTGGCTTCGTTGATCTGTAGGAGCGAGCTTGCTCGCGATCGCTCTGCGATACCCTTCCCGCTACGGCAGACACAAAAAAAGCCGGATACCTCTCGGTATCCGGCGCAGGCGGCGCTTCTGTCACAAAACGGAACGGGTGCGGGATCCATCCCGCCCGCCCCGGCACGTGCCGGGGCGGTGGGCAGCACGATCAGAAACTGTAGATCGCGCCGAGGTTGAAGTTGTCACCCTCGTCGTTGACCTGGTCGAACCGGCCGATCTCGGACCACAGCTTGAGGTTGTCGTAGATTTGGTACTCGACGCCGGCCGTGACTTCGGTCCGGTTGTCGCCGACATCGGCGCCGACTTCCTGAACCGCCGCGTGGAGCTCGAGGGCACCTACGCCGTAAGTGCCGCGCACTGCGGTGAACGTGATGTCATCAGCGGCCCGGTCATTGTCTTCCAGATCCTGGATCGCGTACTTGCCGGCGACCTCGAAATCCCCAGGAGAAACGATGGCGGAGGTGCCGAATGTACCCTCGTCGGCGAATCCGTGGCCGGTCACGTTGCCGCTGGCATCGAATTGATCGACGATCTCCGAGCCGGTGTCGTCGTAGCCTACGTGGACTTCCCAGATGTCGGCGCGGTAGCTGCCGACCAGCAAAATGCCGTTTTCCGCGTCGCCACTGGTGTTGCCGCCTTCGCCGTCACCGAAGTGCCGCAGCTGCGCCTGGACACTGAAACCGCCGAAACGAGGGCTGTAGTAGGCGATCTGGTTGTCTTCGGAGGTGAATGCCTCGTCGGTGATCTGAGCGTCTTCGGCGACCTCCGTGGCATCGATGATCGAGTCTTCGTACACGCTGTCGAAGTTGCCGAAGCGGAATTTGCCGAAATCGCCTTTCAGACCGAGGAACGCGCTGTCGGTGTTATCAAGGCCGTTGTTACTGTTCTCGTCGGACTCGAACTCGAACTCCGCCGGCGCAAAGCAGGTAACGGCGTTCGTGAACGCATGCTCGACGGCGAAACCCAGGGTCGAATCCTCGTCGTCGAACTTGCTTTCGCTGTCGCCGGCGGCGTTCTTCTCGGAGATGAACTTCGGTTCGATCGTGCCGCATACCGAGAACGTGGTCTTGTTGTCCAGTTCAAAGTCGATGGCATGGGCCGCCGGTGCGGTCACGGCTGCGGACACAGCCAAAAATCAAGGTCTTTTTCGTCATTCACTTCCTGCCCCGTTTTCAGGTGGTGGTTCGGGCGCACTTCAATCGGTGGCGCGCGGCCGTCCGCAACGGCCGTCGACGCCCGTGGGCCGACTACGGGGCGGACATTACGGGCGAGTAATGACTCGGCTGTGACGCGGGTGTGACATTCCCATGACGGTGTGCGCGTGGACGCAGCCTTGCGCCAAGGGAGCAGGCAGAAAAGCGAAACGGCAGGGGTGAAAATCGGTGGGGCGAATGAGCGCCCGCGCGATGCGAACCGACCCGGTACCCGTGCGGAGTGGCACGTACCGGTTCCGGAAGGTCGCTGATCCTCGTCCGGGACAGCCTCGCGGGGGTCAGAACACGTGCTGAAGCTGGGCCTGGAGGGGATGCCGGCCGTGCCATTCACGTCGATACCGGTTTCCGTTTCCGTGCCGTAATCCAGCTTTACGAATCGCCGCGGTTCGCGCGGACATCCCTGTCCGCCCACCGGGACGGCTGACGTACGGTGGCCGCACGCCAAGCCGGTAAGTGCGTCGAGGCCATTGGCCTGAACGCGAACGAGTACTGCGGTCAGAAGCTGTAGATCGCACCGATCTCGCTGCGGTCGCCCACGTCGTTCTGTCGATCAAAGCGGCCAACCTCGACGAAGACCCGCAGGTTGTCGAACACGTCATGAAGCACGTTGGCCGCTACCTGCGTGCGCGAGTCGCCGGTGTCCGGCGAGACATCCTGCACCGCGAGGTTCACGCTGCCGGGGCCATAGTCGTAGCTGCCGAGAGCGCCCGTGTATTCGATATCATTGTTGCTGCCGCTGTTGCTCTCGGAAGCGAACCGGGCCGCGAAGTGGAAGTCGGCGATGTCGAACCAGCCGCCAATGCCTGCCGTGGTCTCATCAACGAATTCCGTTGCACCCGTATTCGGGTTCTCCTGCGTGTCAGCGCCGCGGTCGTCGGCGCCGGCGACAACGCCCCAGTTGTCGGCCTCATAGCTGGCGGTCACGGCGATACCGGTGCCGCTCTCGTTGGCAACCGTGCCCTCGGCGTCGCCCTCGACCTTCAGCTCCACGCCGGCGGAGAAGCCGCCGAAGCGAGGGGTCATGTAACGGATCTGATTGCCCTCGCCCGAGCGCGTGGTACCCTCGGCTTCGTTGTCGAGTTCGGCGTTCTCGAATTTGTCGAGAAGCTCCGGGAGCTGGTCTTCGTAGAGCGGGTCCGAAGTGCCGAGGCGGAGGGTCCCGAGGTCCCCCTTCATCCCGATCCACGCCGAATCAAGGGAATCGACACCGTTGTTGTTGCTCTCATCGAACTGCCATTCGTATTCGACATGGAAGAAACCCGTGGTGTTCTGGTTCCAGGCGTGCGTGCCGTCGAACTGGAGCGTGGAATCGTTATCGGCGAATTCCGACACGTCATCACCCGTGCTGTCGGTGAAGTTCTGGTAGCTCGGTTCGAGCGTGCCGCTTATGGAGAACCTGGTCTCTTCGCTGATTTCGAAGTCGACGGCATGGGCCGCCGGCGCGGTTACGGCCGTTGAGACGGCGAGTGCAATCAGGCTTTTTCGAATCATGGGGATATCTGCCTTGTTGTTGTTCGAACGGATTTCTGTTTCTTGATCCGGCTCTCGTTTTACTGGGCCTTCGGTCCGCCGTCACTTGCAGTGCGTGTCGATTCGGAGGCCGAGAACTGGGGTTATTCGCCTCCCGGCATCAGCGGCGTGTCGAAGCCGTATTCGGCGAGGATGGTCTGGCCCGCGGGCGACAGGATGAACGTCGCCAGGCGAACCGCCCGTGGATCTTCCGGGTTGAGAATGCTCAGCCCGTAATCGGCCCCGACGGCCAGCGCCGCCGGCAGCTGAACGACCTGCAGCGAGTTCACCTCGCGCCGTGCGGCGACCGCATTGGTGCAGTACGTGAGAAAGACGTCCGCTTTGTCCGAATCCATCACCCAGGCGTACTTGTGCCGGCCAGCTGGCGGCGCGGGCGAATCCGGACCGCCAGTGAGCTGCAGTGATTTGTCCTTGAGGCGTTCGCTCGCGCCTTCGCGGACGTCCCCGGCGCGCTCGAACATGGCCCACGCGTAATCGCCGGAGGGATCAGCCTTCGGTGTGGAGGTGCCGACCCGGATATCGTCGCGCAACAGGACGTCGAGCATGTTGTCCGTGGTGAGCGCGACGTCCTCCTGCGCGAGCGCGCAGAGGCGGTTGCGCGTGAACAGGACGACCGGTCCGCCCTGGCGCTGATTCGCCAGCTTCTCCGGATGCGCCATGTTCGCGGACGCGAACACGTCGGTCTTTTCCCCATCTTCGATGCGTTGGCGCAGGAGACCGGAGGGGGCGAACGTGGATTCCACGGGCGTACCCGTGCGCTCCGAGAACGCCTGAACCACATCACCCATCGCCTGTTTCAGGCTGCCCGCCGCGTGGATGCGCACCGGGTCGCCGGCCACCACGGGGCCGGCGACCGCGAGTGCGGCGGCCAGGGTGGAGAGCACCCCGAGCCGGATCCCGGGCATCTCAGTTGTCCCCGCCGGCATTCGGCATGAACAGCTGCTGCCCGCGCAGCCGATAGCTGGCGATCGCGTCCTGACCGTCCTCGGAGGTCAGCCAGTCGATGAACTGCTGGCCCATCTCCGCCTTGACGTGGCCATGTTTCTCCGGGTTCACGAGCATCACGCCATAGGGATTGAACAGGTCCGGATCGCCCTCGACTAGGAGTTCAAGGTCCTGACGGTTATCGAAACTGATCCAGGTGCCACGGTCCGCGAGTGCGTAGGCGTTCATGCCCGCGGCCGTGTTCAGCGTGCGCCCCATCCCGGCGCCGGTCTCGCGGTACCAGGACCCGCCTTCCTCGGCGACGTCGATCCCGGCCTTGTCCCAGAGGCCGAGTTCCTTCTTGTGCGTTCCGGAATCGTCGCCGCGCGATGCGAACGGGGCCTCGGCCTCGGCTATCTCAGCGAGCGCCGCGGGTGCGTTCTCCATACCCTCGACACCGGCAGGGTCGTCGCCCGGCCCGACGATGATGAAGTCGTTGTACATCACCGGGTGGCGCTTCACGCCGAAGCCGTTTTCGACGAACGCCTCTTCCGAGGGTTTGTGGTGCACGAACAGCACATCCGCATCGCCGCGCTTGGCGACCTCGATCGCCTGGCCCGTGCCGACGGCGACCACGCGGACTTCGATACCCGCCTCTTCCTCGAACTCGGGGAGTATGTGGCCGAACAGCCCGGAGGCCTCCGTGGACGTTGTGGAGGCTACCGTGATGTATTGGTCCTGGGCATGGACCGGCATCGACAGTGCGACGAGTGCCGCCATGAATACCGCACCGGGGACCCCTGCCATTGTTCGTTTTACTGCCTGCATGACCGTCTCCTCAGCGTTTGTGCGTGGTTATCCTGCGTGCAATGGTTTTATGTTTCAATAGGCGATAGTAATGGTGATTATGCGCCTAAAAAAACCGGTTTTTGCGCGAACTGAAACCGACCGCCTGACGGGCCAAAGGGGCACGGGGACGTGGCACCCGGCCGAAATTCGCGCGGCGGCTCGACCTCCGTGTCGCGGTGGTCGATCGCGCGGTGCACACGTCCTGGCCCGATTTGTGCCATGATTGGCGCAGCGCGCTCGTGGCGCCGTTCATCCGGATCCCTGACGGCCGACTGGCCAGGAGTGGACACCGTGTTGATGGACCGGACACCGATGATCCTGAAGACCGACCCGGGCGGGCGCCCGATCCGCTGGATCGACGTGCGCAACGCGGCCGGTTACCTGCTGCGCGACGAGGTCGCCTGGGCCTCGCCGGAGACGGCGGTCGTGCTTCACGGCGGCACCTGCGCGCGCACCGGCCGGCGCAGCCGGATCGATATACCTTCCATCGTCGCCGTCTCGGGGGCCCGGGCCGCGTTCTACGATTCCACCGTCCCGCGACTGACCAACGCGGCGCTGTTCCTGCGCGACCGACGGCTGTGCTGTTACTGTGGCGAGGTGTTCGACGGCCGCACGGCACTCCTTACGCGTGACCACGTCCAGCCGCTGTCACGCGGCGGCAGCGATATCTGGGACAACGTCGTCACGAGCTGCCGGGCGTGCAATCAGAAAAAGGATGACCGGCTGATCGAGGAATGCGCGCTGGAGATGCTCTACATCCCCTACACCCCGTCACGGGCCGAGGCGATGATCCTGGAGAATCGGCGGATCCTCGCGGACCAGATGGATTATCTGCTTGCCCAGGTCCCGCGCCGGGATCGCGCACGGCGACAGGCCGCTCTGGCCTGAGCTCCCGAGGTCCCCGATGACGGACCCAAATGCACCCCGGGCGAGCGGGCGACTCGAATCACCGGACTGGCAACTCATCCGGCGGCTCACGCTCTTCGAGGGCCTTGGGTCCGGCATGCTTGAGCGTCTGCTGGACCCGGCCAGGGTCGTGTGTCCCGGTCGCGGCGACCAGCTGTTCGCGCGTGGGGAGCGCGCCGCCTGGTTCTATGTCGTGCTCATGGGCTGGGTGAAGATCTTCCGCACCACGGCCGAAGGCCGTGAGAGCGTCGTCCATGTCTTCACGCGCGGCGAATCGTTTGCCGAGGCCGCGATCTTCGCCGGCGGTGACTACCCGGTCTCCGCCATTGCGGCGACGCCGGCGCGTCTGCTCGCGGTCCCCGCTGACCCCTTCCTCGCAATCCTGGAACAGGAACCCAGGGTTGCCCGCAATATGCTCGCCGCGATGTCGCGCCATCTGCGCGAACTCGTCATGGCGCTCGAACAGTTGCAGGCCCATTCGGCATCACAGCGCCTTGCGACCTTCCTGCTCGGCCTGGTGTCATCCGAGCATGAGGCGGCCGACCTGCACCTGCCGATCGACAAGGGTTTGATCGCCGCACGTCTGGGAATGAAACCCGAGACGCTGTCGCGCGCCCTGGCCGCGCTGCGCGAAGAAGGCCTGGAGATCAGCGGCGAACGTGTCCACGTGCCCGATGTCGGGCACCTGCGGTGGATCGCCGGTCATACGGGGGACTCGGCTGCTCCGTAAGCGCGGTCAGGCGACGAATAGTCACCTGCCCGCGACCTTCGATTGACCCGTATCAATGCGCTCCATCTCCGCGGCGTCCATAATGGACAGTGAGCGCATCCGCCGTCGCCGGTACCGCGAATTGCGTGCTGACATCCGGCAATTTACCGGGTTGCACAGCAAAGATTTCCCATCCAACGAAGGAGTTCGCATCCATGAAAAAGATGCTCTGCATGCTGGGCCTGTTGGGGCTGGCGCTGGGATTCGCCGCGCCCGCGGCGGCCAAGACCTGTGAACTGAACCTCACCGGCAACGACCAGATTCAGTACAACAAGTCCGAACTGGTAGTCGGTGCCGACTGCGATCAGGTGAAGATCACGCTGGAACACGTTGGCCAGATGGCGGTCGAGCAGATGGGTCATAACGTAGTCGTAACCGACACCGCGGACTTTAAGGCCGTGGCTCAGGCCGGGATGCAGGCCGGCATGGAACAGGAATACGTGCCTTCCGGCGATGACCGCGTGATCGCCCACACGTCGATGATCGGCGGTGGGGAGACGACCAGCATGACCCTCGACACCTCGAAGCTCGAGTCCGGTGGCGATTACACGTTCTTCTGCTCGTTCCCCGGGCACTACGGGATGATGAACGGGAAGCTCGTAGTCAAATAATCGCAGCCCCAGGGTCGTCCGTCCGGCGCGCAGGGAGTGCCGGACGGACGCTGCTCTTCGGTCGAGCGCATGAACACGGTAGCATCGCGCCTCACATGCCGACGCCGGGGGGCCCTGTGAAGATAGAAAACGCGAAGAACGTCATGGGCGGGCCGCTCGCCGTCTGCGGGCTCGATCCCCTGACCGGGTTCTACCGCGATGGCTGCTGCAATACAGGCCCGGAGGATCTCGGTGCGCACACGATCTGCGCCGAGCTCACCGCGGAATTCCTCGCTTATACGGCGCGTCAGGGCAATGACCTGACCACCCCCCATCCCGAATTCGGTTTTCCGGGCCTGCAGCCCGGCGATCGCTGGTGTCTCTGTGCCGTGCGCTGGCAGGAAGCCCGACGCGCCGGTCACGCTCCACCCGTGTTCCTCGAGGCGACGCATGAAGGCACCCTTGAGATCGTGCCATTGGCCGATCTGAGGGAGTATGCGCGGGATCTGTAGAGTGCCGCTGACTCCAATCGCCTCGCGGTTGCGCAGGCATAGCCCTGCGGTCGCTTCCCGCCGCCATGCCCGGATCGCCTGTCTGGATCGGTCGTTTCCAGGCCTTTCGCGGCCGCGCTGAGATCCGCGGGCGGGGCACGGCGCCTGCGCCGCCCCGTGTGTGCGCCCGCGCCCTTTGTCATCGAACGATGACATGACTGACATATCCGCGTAATCCCCTTGCCTCATTGTCTGCGCTGCCCTCGCGGGACGCCGGCGACTGTCGGTTCCCAGAGGCGACCAACGCACCAGCAACCCCAGGGGATTGACTCCATGAACAAGCTTTCCACGTCGGCACTCGTGCTCGCGGCCGGTCTGGCGCCCGCGGCCCACGCTGCCGAATTCGAAGTCAACGACGACACGACGGTCGGCGTCTTTGCGGCCTTTGAGCCGGTTTTCTATTCCGAGACCGATGAAAACGGTGAAGACCGCAGCGATTTCACTGACAACGGTTCCATCATCGGTTTCAGCGGCGAGCATCGCCTGGACAATGGCCTGACCGTCTTCGGCCTCGCTGAGTTCGAGTTCCTCTCGGACAACAGCAATAGCGACTTCGACCTTGACGTCGGCTATCTCGGCGTCAAGGGCTCCTTTGGTCGCCTCCAGGGGGGGAGCTTCGACAGCGTCTACGAGGACCTGATCATCGACGCGACCGAGGTCGCCGAGCTGGCCGAGATCTCCGATGAGGATATCGCCGAGGAAGACAACCAGATCGCCTACTACAGCCCGAATTTCGGTGGCTTCTCCTTCCGCGCGCAGGCCCGCTTTATCGGCGACGGTGATGATAATGCGGCGCCCGGCGCGGACAGCTCCGAGACCGGTATTTCCCTGGCCGGCGGCTACACGGCCGACAACTGGGGCGTCTACGCCGGCTACGACGATCGCGCGGCCGAGGTGGTCGACAAATTCGACGCCAATGGCAACGACGCGCCCGACGGCTACGCGGATAACGGCACTTTCGGTCTCGCCGGCATCTACGGGCTGGGCCCTGTCGAGTTCGCGGCGAAGTACGCCGTCCAGGACCTCGAAGACAACGACCCCCGAGGCGACGACGTCACGTTCACGGCCCTCCGTGGCACGTTCGACTATGGCAGCGGTGAGATCTATACGGCCGTCCAGGAAGTCGCCAACGACAATGACAACGTCGTCGACGATCGCACCGAGTTCACCATCGGCGTGAACCGCAGCATCGACGACAACCTGCTTCTGTGGGCCGAGGCCGGTTCCTTCGACCGGGCGGAAGACGAGGGCGACATCGCGGGTGTAGGCGCCATCTACGAGTTCTGATGGCCGCGGGATCCGCAGCAATGACAATCGTGCCAGGGAAGGCGCATCGCCGTTTCGAAAACCGTTTTTGAGGAGGCCATAACCATGTGGCACAAGCACACCATCACAGCGGCAGTCCTTGGCGCTGGCGTACTTCTGGGCGCTTCGGGGCCGGCAACCGCCGACACCGACCTTTCGGGCGTCTGCCCGGATCCGATGCGCATGGCGGATACGGGGGTTGAGGGCATGGGCCCGCTGGAGAAGGCCTTCGGTCCGTTCAAGGAGGCATTCACCGAGCATACCGGGCTGGAGCTGGAACTCTACAGCCTCAGCAACCGTACCGCGGCCGGTAACGCCCTGCAGTACGACGACGTGGAGCTCGTGTTCGCCGGTCCGTCGGAGTTCGTGCTGTTCGATCGCGAGAGCGATATCGAGGTGCTGTTCGATATCAAACGCCCGCACTATGGCTCAAGCTTCTACGTGCCCGCGGACAGCGATATCGAGTCGCTGGCAGACCTCGAGGGCAAGCACGTCGCCCTAAAGGATACCGGCTCGACCAGTGGCCACATCATCCCGAGCAAGATGCTCGTCGATGCCGGCCTGGATCTGGACGATGACCTCGAGATCACCATGGCCGGCGATGCCCGCATTGCCGCACTGGTCAACGGTGATGTGGCCGCCATGGGCGGCGGCAACCGCGACATCGAGGAACTCGAGGCCATGGATCCGGAGGGTGAATATCGGGTTATTGCCGAGAGCGACCCGCTGCCCGGTGACCCCGTCGTGATCCGCGGCAACATCGCCGAGGAGTGCAAGGCCGGTCTGCGCGAGGCGCTCAAGGCCAACCGCGACGACCTGTGGGAGGCGCTGGTGTCCACTGAGCGAAACGAGGACAAGTTCCTCAACCGCGACTCCGAGCTGGGTTTCTCGCTCACGGCCGAGGACTATGACGCGATCAAGGATGCCTACAAGGCCGCCGGCATCGAGCTCTGAGCAAAGCGCAAACCGATGTTGTATCCGTGAACGGGACACAGGTATGTGTCCCGTTCGTTTTCGTTGCGCGCCGGTTGTCGTCACCGAGCGGGCAATAGCTTGAAGGGAGCCTGATAGTGGAAGCGATCCGTGTATGTGATCTGCACAAATCCTACGGTGATGTGCACGTCCTGCGTGGGATCGAGCTGGAGATCCCGCGGGCCGAGTGCGTGATCCTCCTGGGGGCCAATGGCTGCGGCAAGTCGACCCTGATCCGCTGCCTCAACGGCCTCGCACAACCCGACCGCGGGGTCGTGGACATCGATGGGGTGGATATCGCGGGGATTCGCGGGCGCCATCTGCGGTCGGTGCGCCGCCGCATCGGCGTGGTGTTCCAGCATTTCAACCTCGTGCCGAACGTAAGCGTGTTCCAGAACGTGCTCTACGGAGCCCTGGGCGGGCAGCCGGGCGGTCTGCTGCGCACGCTGCCGGCCATTGCGCCGGCGGAGCTGCGTGATCGGGCCATGGCCTGTCTGGACCGGGTGGGCCTCGCCGACCGGGCCGGCCAGGACTGCCGACAATTGTCCGGCGGCCAGCAGCAGCGGGTCGCCATCGCGCGGACCCTGCTGCAGGACCCGGACGTGCTGCTGGCCGATGAACCGGTCGCGAGCCTGGACCCGAGAGCGGGACGCGCGGTGATGGAACTGCTTCTGGACATCGTGCGCGAGCGCGGCATGACGGTTCTGTGCTCGCTGCATCAGCTTGAGCTCGCCAGCGAGTACGGGGACCGGGTCGTCGGCATGAAGGCCGGCCGCATAGAACTGGATGCGCCGCGAGCCAATGTATCCCGGGACGTCATGGGCGGGCTCTATCAGGGGGTCGTGCGCGTCGACGATGCACCGGTCGCCGAAGGGCCTTTGCCCGTGACGCGCTCGGCCTGATCAAAACCGGGGACAATCGTGAGTTCTTTCAACGCGCCTGATGCAAACCTCGCACCGCCGCCCCGGTTCCGCCGACCGTCGCCTTTCGCCTGGGTCGTGGGTCTGGTGTTTCTGGCACTGCTCGTCCAGGGCGTGATGGTCATGGAGATCACGCCGACCCGCCTCGCCAAAGGCGCGGTCAATCTGGTGGACTTCATCGGCCGGGCGTTCCCGCCCAATCCAGCCGATCTCGACGTCATTGCCGAGTCGATGCTGGAGACCCTCTACATCGCCCTGGTGGGCGTGACCGCCGGGGTCATCCTGAGTGTCCCGTTCGCGTTTCTCGCTGCCCGCAACACCACGCCGCACATCGCCGTGCGGGTCGTCACGCGCTTTGTCATCGCGGCGATGCGGACCATCCCCGACCTGGTCTGGGCGCTGATCTTCGTGGTGGCCGTGGGGCTGGGGCCGCTGGCCGGCGTACTGGCCATCGTGATGGATACGATCGGGTTCGCGGCACGCTTTTTCTCCGAGCGCATCGAGGAGGTCCATCCCGGTCCCTCGGAGGCGCTGGAATCGACCGGCGCGGGCCGTTTCTCCGTGATCGGCGGAGCCATCATGCCCGAGACGCTGGCGTCGATGACCGCCACAAGCCTGTTCAGTGTGGAGAAAGCATTGCGCTCCGCGGTGACACTGGGCCTCGTCGGGGCGGGCGGTATAGGGGTGGAACTGGCCGCGGCCATGCGCCTGTTCAACTACGATGAGGCGCTCACCATCATCATCGCGATTCTGATCTGCGTGCTCGGCTTCGAGCAGCTCTCGTCGGCGATTCGCAGGCACGTGATCTGAGGGGGCGCCCGAAACGGAGCCATCGGGACCCCATACACGAAAAAAGCCGCCCTTCGGGACGGCTTTATCCGTGTATGGTGCGCCCGACAGGATAGATGGCCGCCGTCCATGGCGGCCACCCTTCGGGCGCCTCCCGCTGGTCGGCGTCCGGATCGGCAATCCTGCCGATCCGTCGAACGCCAGCTTTGAAACGGAGCCATCGGGCACCCCATACACGAAAAAAGCCGCCCTTCGGGACGGCTTTATCCGTGTATGGTGCGCCCGACAGGATTCGAACCTGTGACCTTCGGCTTCGGAGGCCGACGCTCTATCCAGCTGAGCTACGGGCGCTGAATGACTGGTGATGATACGTGGCAGCGCGGAGCACGTCCATGTGGACCGGGACGGGGAAACCACGAGCTTTCCGACGTTTCGGGCGCGGACGGGCGCCTCTCTTCGGTCGGCGTCCAAATCGGCAGTCCAGCCGCTTGATCGAAATCGTGACCTTCGGCTTTGGAAGGGCTCGCCTGGCAAAGGCTGCCAAGGCCTCGCGGCGAAGCTTCCGGCCAACGGAATTTGGGAGCGGCACCGGACGAGCGCGACATGATACGCTCGCCTTCGGGGTGGGGTCCATCGGTTGGCGTTTTACCGCGAGCGGCCGGGCTGTATAATCCAGCGCTGGACTGCGTCCGGCGCTTCGCCCGCCCCCTCTTCTGGAGCAGGTATGGATTCCGAAGAACTGAAGTTTCGCGAGATGTTCCCGCTGGTCCTCGTGATCCTGGGGGCGCTCGCGGTCCTGTTTATCGTGGCCGCGCTGATCATCGGCGATAGCGACGATACTTACGTCCCCTCCGGCATGACCAAAGCGGAGGTGATCGCGGAACGGGTTGCGCCGATCGGCGAGGTCAACATGGGCGGCCCCGTCGTGGCGGAAGCCAGCGACAGTGGCAGCGATGAACCTGCGGGGCCGCGCGACGCCCAGGCGGTTTATGAAGGCGTCTGCGCCGCCTGTCATGCAAACGGGACACTGGGCGCCCCGGAATTCGGTGATACGGCGGCCTGGGAAGAACGCGCGGAGAAGGGCATGGACACCCTGGTCGACCACTCCGTAAACGGCTTCAATCAGATGCCGGCGCAGGGTGGCTCCGCCAGCGAGGAGGAAATCGAGCGGGCGATCGAGTACATGCTCGAGGAAGCGGGCGTCTCGCTCTGACTGGCGAGCCCGCATAGCCCGATCCCACAACGCCGGCCCCGCGCCGGCGTTGTCCGTTGTGGCCCCATAAAACGCGGTCCTGACGGTTCCCGCAGTCAGCCCCCGCTACCGGGGCGGTCGAGCGCGCGGTAGGACATGGCCTCCACCACCGGCGCCTCATCCACGCGCTCGCTGCCGGCGAGATCCGCGATCGTGCGCGCGAGCCGCAGGACGCGATGGTAGGCGCGCGCCGAGAGGCCGAGCGCATCGATCATGGCGTCGAGCCGGCACAGGGCCTCGCTGTCGAAGTGACCGGCGCGTTCCATCTCCGGCCCCTCGACCACGCCGTTCGCCTGGCCGTGGCGGGCGAGGGCGCGTTCCCGCGCGGCCTCGACGCGCGCGCGTACGTGGTCGCTGGATTCGGCGGCGGCCTCGGCCCGCATGCGCTCGCGCGGCACGCGCGGGACCTCGAGATGCATGTCGATGCGGTCGAGGAACGGTCCGGAGATCCGGCTTCGGTAGCGACCGACCTGTTCGGGGGAACAGCTGCAGATCGCGGTGGGATCACCGCGCTGGCCGCAGGGGCAGGGGTTCATGGCCGCGAGCAGCTGGAAGCGGGCCGGGAACTCCGCCCGCCGGGCCGCGCGCGAGATCGTGATCGCGCCGGTCTCGAGCGGTTCGCGCAGCACCTCGAGTACGCGGCGATCGAATTCCGCGACCTCGTCGAGGAACAGTACGCCCCGGTGAGCGAGCGAGATCTCGCCCGGCCGCGGGTGACCGCCACCGCCGACCAGTGCCACACCGGAGGCCGTATGGTGTGGTGCCCGGAATGGCCGCACGCCCCAGTGGCTGGCGGGATCACGTTCCCCGGCGATCGAGGCGATGGTTGCCGCCTCGAGGGCCTCGGCCGGGGTCATCGCCGGCAGGATCCCGGGCAGTCGCGAGGCCAGCATCGACTTGCCGGTGCCGGGCGGGCCGATGAAGATCAGATTGTGTTGCCCAGCCGCGGCGATCTCCAGCGCGCGGCGGGCCTGCTGCTGGCCCTGGACATCGGCGAGATCCGGCACGCTCGCCCGCGTGCCGTCGTCTGGCGCGGGTGCCGGTTGGCGCGGGCGCTCGCTCTCGCCACGCAGCCACGTACACACGTCGAGGAGGTGGTCAGCGGGATGGATCGGCGTGGTGGCCGTCAGCGCGGCCTCGTCCGCGTTGGCGCGCGGGAGGGTCAGGGCACGCCCGGCGTCGCCCGCGCCGACGGCCGCCGGCAGGGCCCCGCGGATCGGGCGCAGGGTGCCGCCCAGCGCCAGCTCGCCGAGGAATTCCTGGCCTTCGAGCGCAGCCAGCGGGATCTGGCCGGAGGCCGCCAGGATGCCGAGGGCGATGGGCAGATCGTAGCGGCCGCCCTCCTTGGGCAGGTCCGCGGGTGAGAGGTTGATCGTGATGCGGCGTTGGGGGAATTCGAAGCCGGCGGTCTGCAGCGCCGCGCGTACGCGATCCTTGCTCTCCTTCACCGCCGCTTCCGGCAGGCCAACGATGGACAGCGACGGCAGGCCGCCGGCGAGGTGCACCTCTGCGTCGACCGTGGGTGCGTCGATGCCCACCAGGGCGCGGCTGTGAACGACGGCGAGCGTCATGGGCGAGTTCCCTCTCGCGGACGGATTGTAGGGCGGGTGCTACTCGGGGTCGGCGGGGCTGTCGTCGCCGGCAGGGACCGTTGGCTGGATACCGGCCTGGCGTTCGAGTTCCGCCACGCGGGCCTCCATCGACTCGAGCTGTTCGCGGGTATGGGCCAGCACCTCGGCCTGGACGTCGAACTCCTCGCGCGTCACCAGATCCATGCGTGACAGCGTCTGCTGCATGACGGTCTTCGCGTTGCGCTCGAAATCGGCGCGCAGTTCGTGCGCGCTCTCCGGCAGGAGCCGGCTCAGGCGCTCGCTCATTTCTTCAAAGGGATTGCGCTGCATTGATTCGATCTCCGGATAATCCAGTCACCATAGCCGACCGTACGGGGTGTCACAAACCCGATGGCGCTCCCAGGTGCCGCTCCCGTTCCCGCGGCGTCGGGTGACGTCCGGCAACGATGCGCACGCGGGGTGTATCGGCCCCGTCAACCTGCGTCGACCTGGCGGCGCTGCACGAACGCCGGCTGCGCGAACGCGGCGCGATGGATCGCCGCGGTGTAGTAATCCGTGGCGAACGGCAGGGCCTCGGCGGCCCCCGCGCGCTCGAACGTGATCGCCGCACCCTTGCGCGCCATGGTCGCCGTCCACCAGCCGGTGGGATAGATCGGCTGCGGGAAGTACAGCGTCCGCGTGTCGTCGAAGCCGGCACCGCGCATCGCGCCGTGCATCGGTTCGATGATGCTGTCGAGATGTGCCAGCGGGGATTCGCTCTGCTGTACCAGCATGCCCCCGGTGGCCAGTGCCGCCTGGCAGTCACGATAGAACGCCTCGGTGAACAGGCCCTCGCCGGGGCCGACCGGATCCGTGCTGTCGACGATGATCAGATCGAGCGAACCGGCGGGCGTGTCCTTGACCCACTGAATCCCGTCCGCGAACGCCAACCGGGCGCGCGGATCACCGTTGGACGAGCACAGATCAGCGAACCATTGTTCGCAGACGCGGGTTACGCGTTCGTCGATGTCGACCTGGGTGGCCTGCTCGACAATGGCGTGCCTGAGGACCTCGCGCAGCGTCCCGCAGTCGCCCCCGCCGATGATCAGCACGTTGCGCGGCGCCGGATGGGAGAACAGCGCCGGGTGCGCCAGCATCTCGTGATACAGGAAGTTGTCGCGCTCCGACAGCATCAGGAAGCCGTCGATCACAAGGGTGCGGCCGAACCAGACCGTGTCGTATACCTCGATCGTCTGGAAGTCGGACACCTCGTGATGAAGCCGGCCTTGAGGCCCGAGTTCGAGAGAGAACGCCGAGCCCGATTCGCGGCAGGCCTCGGTGAACCACTTGTCGCGATCGAGTGTCATGGCATCGTTTCCGTCGATTGCGGTGGTATCCCCCGGTGGATCCGCATGGCCCACTGGATGCAACGGGGTGGCATCCACGGCCCGTTGCCCTGTCGCACCCGGCGCCGGGGTGTCGGATAATGCCGCGCCCCCCGCAGGCACGCAACCGGACCGGATGATCGATGACCGACTGGACCCTCGACGATGCCCGCCACGTCTACAACGTCGCCCATTGGGGCGCGGGCTATTTCGATGTCGACGCCGCCGGCCGCTCGGTCGTGTACCCGCGCCGCGACGGGCGCCCGGTCGTGCTCGCGGAACTCGCCGAAGAGGCACGGGCGGCGGCACTGCCGCTGCCCGTGCTCGTGCGTTTCGTGGACATCCTGCACGATCGGGTCGACACGCTCTGCGCCGCATTCGAAAACGCGCGCGAGCGCCACGGCTATGGCGGCGCCTACACGCCCGTCTACCCCATCAAGGTCAACCAGCAGCGCAGCGTGGTCGAGCACATCAAACGCCCGGATGACCGGCGCGTCGGCCTCGAGGCCGGCAGCAAGCCGGAACTGATGGCGGTGCTGGCCCTGATGGAGGCCCAAAACGGCGTTGTCATCTGCAACGGCTACAAGGACCGCGAGTACATCCGGCTCGCGTTGATCGGCGTGCGCCTTGGCCTGCGCATACGGATCGTGGTCGAGCAGCCCTCGGAGGTGGCGCTGGTGGCCGCGGAGGCGGCCCGCCTCGGGGTCGAGCCGAGCCTGGGCGTGCGCGTGCGCCTCGCCTCGATCGGTTACGGCCGCTGGCAGAACACGGGGGGTGAGAAGGCCAAGTTCGGCCTTTCGGCGCAGCAGGTGATCGATATCGTCGAGCACCTGCGCGAGCGTGGTGCATTGCACTGGCTGCAGCTGCTGCATTTCCACATGGGCTCGCAGGTCGCGAATCTGCGCGATATCACCGCCGGCATGACCGAGGCGGCCCGCTATTACACCGAACTGGTCGCCCTCGGCGCGCCGCTCGGCGCCGTCGATGTCGGTGGTGGCCTGGCCGTCGATTATGACGGTTCGAACTCCCGCGCGGAGTTTTCGATGAACTACGGGATCGAGCGCTATGCCGATCACGTGGTCGGTGAGCTCGCTCGCGTCTGCGCGGAGCACAGCCTCGCCCACCCGGCGATCTACACCGAGGCCGGGCGCGCGATGACGGCCCACCACGCGGTGCTGCTGACGGACGTCATCGACACCGAACCGGTGCCGGCGGCGACCCCGGCCGCGCCCGGGCCGGACGCGGTCGCGCCCATGCATGACCTGTGGTCGCTCTACCGCGACCCGCCGGGCTCGATGGCCGAACGCTATCAGGACGCCAGCCGCGCCCACGCCGATATCCATGCGCTGTATACCGATGGCCGACTCGGACTGGCGGAGCGGGCCGCCGCCGATCGCCTGTTGGTCGCCATCTGCCACGACACCCGCGACCGCCTCGCGGACCGCCCCTACCGCGATCCGGAACTGCGGGCCACGCTGCAGGAGCGGCTGGCGACGAAATACTTCTGCAACTTCTCCGTGTTCCAGTCGATCCCCGATGTCTGGGGGATCGGCCAGCTGTTCCCGATCATGCCGCTCGCGCGCCTCGATGAACCGCCGGATACCGACGCGATCCTGGAGGATCTGACCTGCGATTCGGATGGCCATGTCGAGGAATACGTCCACGGCGACGGCGTGTTCAAGACCCTGCCGCTGCACTCGATCCGGCCGGGCGAGGATTACCTGCTCGGCGTGTTCCTGGTCGGCGCCTACCAGGAGATCCTCGGCGACCTGCACAACCTGTTCGGCGATACGCACTCGGTGAACGTCGAACTCACCGGGGACGGCGGCTGGCGCCTCGTGGACCCCGAGCGCGGCGACCGCATCGACGAGCTCCTGCGCTACGTACACTTCGACCCGGAGGCCCTGCTGGCCCGTTTCCGCGAAAAGATGAGCTCCACCGACCTCGACAAAAAACAGCGCGCCAGCCTGTTGCGGGAACTCGAAGACGGGCTTTCGGGCTATACGTATCTGCAGGGCGGAGAGAACCACGAATGAACCCGAAAGATTCGCCAGGAGCGAATCTTCGCGCAAGCCCCGAAGGGGCGAGGCGCATGGATGCGCCGAGCAATGGACCCGAATGGCGTTTGCGTTGGTGTGGGCTTCCGGGAGCTTCGCTGACCTCGAAGAGAACCACAGATGGACACAGATAAACACAGATGGACATAGTCGGTTACGTATCGTGCTGGAGCTTCGCTGATGCCTGTTCACGGCCGAGGCGCTTCAAGTGGATGAACCACAAAATGGACACGAAATCGGGGGCGCTATTGCCTCAACCGCCTGCTTTGGTTCATCGCCATTTTGTGTCCATCTTGTGTTCATTTTGTGGTTATGCATTCACCCGCATCGGTTCCCAGGCGGCATCAGCGACGCTCCCCAAAGAGACAGGAAACCACGAGGCCCATCTGTGTTTATCTGTGTCCATCTGTGGTTCCTCCCTCGCGCTCACAGCGAAGCTCCAGCGAGCGTTGATCCACCGGAGCGCCATTCGTGTCCATTCGTGGTGCAAAATCATCTGCGGTTCCTGAGGAGACCTGAACAATGACTGAAGTAGTGACCGAGGAGGTCGAGTTCACCGGCAGTGAAGGGCATACGCTTTCGGCGCGGATCGATCGGCCGCGTGAGGGGTCTATCACGGGTTGGGCGCTGTTCGCGCATTGTTTTACCTGTGGCAAGGACTTTATTGCCGCACGGCAGATCAGCCGGGCGCTGGCGAATCGCGGGCTCGCGGTGCTGCGGTTCGATTTCACGGGGCTGGGGGCCTCCGACGGCGAGTTCGCGGCGACGACGTTTTCCTCCAACGTCGCCGATCTCGTGGCCGGCGCGGACTGGCTGCGGAAGAACCACAGCGGTCCGCGCGTTCTGATCGGGCACAGCCTCGGCGGCGCCGCTGTGCTCGCCGCGGCCGGTGAGATCCCCGAGGTGACGGCGGTGGCGACCATCGGCGCGCCGGCCGATCCGGCCCACGTACGGCGGCAGCTCGGCGATGCGGTCGACGAGATCGAGGAAGGGGGTTCGGCGGAGGTGGAGCTCGGCGGCCGCTCCCTGAGGGTCGGTCGGGATTTCCTCGACGACATCGAGCGCTGGGATCTGGTGCGACGTGTCGGGCGGCTGGGCCGGGCCCTGCTGGTGCTGCACTCACCGCTGGACCACGTCGTGGCGATCGAGCACGCACGCCGCCTGTTCGAAGCGGCGAAACATCCCAAGAGCTTCATCTCGCTGGACGACGCCGACCACCTGCTGACAGAGTCGGCCGATGCCGAGTACGTCGCGACGGTTCTCGATGCATGGGTAGGCCGTTATCTCGGGCGCGCGGGCAGCGCGGGCCGGGAGGGGCCGTTGCTGCAGTCCGGCGAGGTGCGGGTGGCGGAGAACGGCCTCGGGCATCTCGCGCAGGACGTGCACGCGGGTGGTCACCGCATCCTGGCCGACGAGCCGCGCGAACAGGGGGGTGGCGATACTGGTCCCGCACCGTACGACTATCTCCTTGCCGCCCTGGGTGCGTGTACCTCGATGACGCTGCGGATGTATGCCGATTACAAGGACCTGCCGCTGCGCCATGTCTCGGTGCAGCTTCGGCATGAGCGGGTGCACGCCGAGGACTGCGAGAACTGCGAGCACAAGTCGGGGCGACTCGCCCTGATCCACCGGCGGATCTCCCTGCAGGGCGATCTGAGCGAGGCACAGCGGCAGCGGATGCTGGAGATCGCGGACCGCTGTCCGGTGCACCGTACGCTCAAAGGGCAGCTCGAAATCCATACACGCGAATCGGACTGAATCCATGCGTCTGGTTGTTGACGAGAATATGGCGGCCGGCCGGCATGCCTTCGCCGCTTTCGGCGATGTAGTCACCGTGCCCGGCCGCGAGATCGACACTGAGGATGTCTCGCGTGCCGATGCCCTGATGGTGCGTTCGGTCACGCGGGTCGATCGCGGCCTGCTGGGCGGCTCGGACGTGCGCTTCGTGGGGACCGCGACCAGCGGCTTCGATCACGTCGACCGGGACTGGCTCGCTGGGCGGGGCATCGGGTTCGCGTATGCGCCAGGGTGCAACGCGAACGCCGTGGCCGACTGGGTCATCGCCGCGCTCGCGGCACTGGCGGCCGCGGGACGCCGCCGTTTCGGTGGCGGCAGCGTCGGGGTGGTCGGCGCTGGGCATGTGGGTGGGCGGGTCGCCTCCCGGCTCGCCGCGCTCGGCTACAGCGTGCGGCTGTGCGATCCGCCGCGCGCGGAGTCCGAGGGCGGCGACGGTTTCGTGGACCTGGCCACCGCCCTCGATTCGGATGTTGTCACCCTGCACGTACCGCTCGTGGACGGCGGGCCGCATCCGACGCGGGGTCTGATCGATGGTGCGGCGCTCGAACGCATGCCGGCGGGCAGCGTTCTGATGAACGCCGCCCGGGGTGGCGTCGTCGACGAGGACGCGCTCGCGACGCGTCTGGATGACGGGCCGGATCTCGTCACGGCAATCGATACCTGGGCGGGCGAGCCGGCGATCGATGCCGCGCTGCTGCCGCGGATCGATCTCGCGACACCCCATATCGCTGGCCATACGGTGGAGGGGCGGCTGCGCGGGACCGCGATGATTGCCAGCGCTGCCACCAGTCACTTCGGCGTTTCCAGTGGCTGGGACTGGCGCAGCGAGTTACCCGCGGCCCCGAGCGCGTCCACCGGTTCCGACCCGGTGGAGGCGGTGCTGTCGGCGTGGGATCCGCGCCGGGATGATGCCCTTCTGCGTGGTCTTCTGCGCGAGCCGCCCGGTGAACGCGCGCGCGCCTTCGACCGGATCCGTGCGGCCTGTCCCCAGCGGCGCGAATTCGCGTCCTTCAGTGTGGCCGGCGATGCGCCCGCACAGATTCAGGCAACCGGTCTCGGCGTGCCGGACCCCGCCGATCGGGTTGGCTGAATCCCGCTGGTCGGGTCACGCATGCGTCCGTTCGATTTTTCTGAACGGTCCGATCGGGAAGTTCCACCCATCACGACCGGCAGTGGCGTCATCATGGCGCCACACAGTCAAGCGACGGAGCGGGATTCATGGGCCTTTTGATCGATGGTGTCTGGCACGACCAGTGGTACGACACGAAGAGCACGGGCGGGCGGTTCAAACGCGAGAGCCCGCAATACCGTAACTGGATCACACCCGATGGCGCGCCCGGGCCGACCGGCGAGGGCGGGTTCGCCGCGGCGAGCGGTCGTTATCACCTGTACGTCTCGCTGGCCTGCCCCTGGGCGCATCGCGCGCTGATCTTCCGCCGGCTCAAGGGCCTCGAGGACGCGATCGGCGTGTCCGTTGTCCATCCGCACATGCTGGACAACGGCTGGGAATACGCCGCCGACATCAGCGACGACATGCACCGATTCGAGGGGACCGGCGACCCGGTCAACGGTGCGCGTTACCACCATCAGCTCTACACGATGGTCGACCCGCACTACACGGGCCGCGTGACCGTACCGTTGTTGTGGGATCGCGAGCGCGCCACGATCGTCTCCAACGAGTCCGCCGATATCATCCGGATGTTCAATTCGGGATTCACCGGCATCGCCGGCAACGATGTGGACTTTTACCCCGAGGACCTGCGCGAGACCATCGAGGCGATCAACGAACCGATCTACCACCGCATCAACAACGGTGTGTACAAGACCGGGTTCGCGACCACGCAGGACGCCTACGAAGAGGCCTTCGATGACCTGTTCGCGGAACTCGATCACGTCGAAGCCCGGCTCGCCGACAACCGCTATCTGTGCGGGGAGCGCGTTACCGAGGCCGACTGGCGGCTGTTCACGACGCTGATCCGCTTCGACGCGGTCTATGTCGGCCACTTCAAGTGCAACCGCCAGCGCATCGCCGATTATCCGAATCTTTCCGGGTACCTGCGCGAGCTGTATCAGTGGCCGGGCGTGCGCGAGACGGTCAACTTCGAGCACATCAAGCACCACTACTACTACAGCCACGAGACCATCAATCCGACCCGTGTGGTGCCGAAGGGGCCGGAACTCGACCTTGAAAGTCCGCACGGGCGGAGCTGAGCGGGCGCCTGATACGCGCGGGCACCTTCATCGCGAGCAAGCTCGCTCCTACACCGATAATCGATCGGCTTTCCCGGGGGCTGTAGGAGCGAGCTTGCTCGCGATAGCTTCACGACGGCGCAGGACCCGCCTTCAGCCGTCGAGCGTAAACCCGACCACCACCGTCACCTGCCAGTAGACGATGCGCCCGTCGACGATATGCCCGCGCGTATCCCGGACCTCGAACCAGCGCATGTTGTGAGCGGACTTGCTGGCCCGCTCGATCGTGTTGCGCACGGCGGCCTCGATGCCGTCGGGCGAGGAACCGGTGAGTTCGATGTGTTTGTAGACGTGTTCGCTCATCTGGTGGCCTCTATGGACTCGACCGGCCGGGCCCCGCATGACGCGCCGGGGCCGGCACCCCTGAACGAGATCAGCCGCCCTTGCCGGTCCCGGCCAGCAGCGAATTCCACAGCCCCGAGCCGGCGAGGCCGCCGCCACCATCGACCTCGATCGAGGTGCCACTGACGTAAGCAGCGGCCTCGGATGCGAGATAGACGGCCGCCGCGCCGATGTCCGTCGTCTGGCCGAGTCGGCCGAGGGGGACGATCCGGGCGGCCCGATCGGCGGCGTCGCCCGGCAGCAGCCGGCGCACCCCTTCGGTGTCGGACACGGGCCCGGGCACGATCGAGTTGGCCCGGATACCGTAGCGGCCCCATTCCAGGGCGAGCGAGCGCATGAGTTGCTCGACGCCCGCCTTGGCCGCACCGACGTGGGCCTGGCCGACATACGGTGCGATCGCCTGCGGCGCCGAGATCATGATGATCGATCCATCGGTGCTCCGCAGCTGGTCGAAGGCGGCCTGGCAGGAGTGGAAGCTGCCGTTGAGGTCGATATCGACCACCGAGCGGAAACCGTTGGGCGTCAGCTCTTCGGCGGTGGCGCCGAAGTTGCCGGCGGCGCCGCACACCAGCGTATCCAGATCGCCCAGGGCCTCGCGCGACGCATCCAGCGCGGCCTCGATCGCTTGCGGTTCCCGTACGTCCGCGGGCGTGGTCGACACGGCCTTCGCGCCAGCCTGTTTCAGCCGCTCCGCCGCGTCGGCGAGGCGCTGCTCGTTGCGCCCGCAGAGACCGACGGCCGCGCCCAGGCGCGCGAACGCCAGCGCGACGCCCAGATTGATGCCGCTGCCGCCACCGGTCACGAACACGGTGTGGTTGGCGAGCAGATCGGGACGAAATACATCGAGTGGATCGTTGGTCATGTCAGCGCATCCGATAGCGCGGTTGTATCGGCAGCTTGCCGCGCCAGTAGAGGATCATGATCAGGCCAGCCGCCATGCCGCCGAGATGGGCGAAGTGTGCCACGCCCGCCTGGGTGCCGGTAATGCCCAGGTACAGTTCGAGCGCGCCGTAGAGGATGACAAACCATTTCGCCTTGATCGGGATCGGCGGGATCAGCAGCAGGATGTACTGGTTGGGGAACCGCAACCCGAACGCCAGCAGGATGCCGAACACGCCGCCGGAGGCGCCTACCGTCGGGTAGATGTCGCCTTCGCCGCTGGAGGCGACTGCCAGCTGTGCCAGCGCCGCGCCAATCACGCAGGCGAAGTAATAGGTCAGGAAGCGACGCGAGCCCCAGCTGAGTTCGATCAGGGTGCCGAACATCCAGAGCGCGAACATATTGAAAAACAGGTGCAGCAGGTTGCCGTGCAGGAAGGCGTAGGTCACCAGCTGCCAGATCTCGAACTGCGGCACCTCCTGCAGGCCGATCGCCGCGTCGAAGTAGCGCGGCGTCCCGATGGGCCACAGCGCGAATGTTTCGATCAGCGTCTGTGTGCCGCCCAGTCCCTGGAGCAGGAAGACCAGGCAGTTGCCGATGAGCAGCGCCTGGATAACCGGTGGGAATGTGCCGGCGCGATTGGGGTGCTGAAAGTAGTCGGACATGATGCCTGCAGCATGCAGCCGCGCGGGTGTCGTTTCAACGCGGATTACCTGCAGGGCACCCCAGCACCCACCGGACCTGTTCGTTGTTCTCGATTGCGCCGGGGCGGGCGCGGCGCACAGTGATGACCGCCTCTTCCGGAGGCATGCCGCGTTCGACCAGTAGCCGCGCCGCGACTGCGCCGGAGCGCCCCATGCCCGCGTGGCAGTGGAGGACGATCCGTTCATCGGCATCAAGGTGGCGATGCAGCGCGGGTCCGGCTTCGGACCAGCGGGGCTCGAATGCGGAACCGGGCGCGGTGCCGTCGATCACCGGCAGGTGCCACCACGCCAGCCCCTGAGCGTCGGCGCGCTCGCCCAGTCCCTCTACGCCCAGCAGGGTCAGTTCGAACGGCTCGACCAGCGTGATCAGCGCCCGGGCGCGCCAGCCGACAATGGCGGCAAGATCGGCGTCGAGAGCACCCCTGCGGTTGTCGCGCCCGAACGCCGTGGCGATACCCGGGCAGGCGGTCAGCCCGATGCGGCCACCACCCGGCGCGCGTACATTATCGATCGCAGCCTGCACGTCGCAACTCGTATTCCGATGATCCTCTCGCCATAATGAGGCGATCGGCCCGGGAAGGGCCAGTCCTGCGGCAAAAGGAGTTGCAATATGACCCGTGATATTCACGTCGAAACCGATCGTTCCTTCAGCCCCGAGGCGTACGCCGAACTGATGGCGGCCGTGCATCGGGATGAGACCTCACGGTACCCCGGAGCGACCCTCAGGGCCGCGCTGCAGGCCTACCATTTCGTGGCACACGTCCGCAGCGAGGCCGGCGTCCTGGTCGGCTACCTGTGCGCGTTCAGCGATGGCGTATTTGCCACCTTCGTCGGCGAACTGGTCGTACAGACGCGCGCGCGAGGTGGCGGCATCGGTGCCGCGTTGCTCGAGTCCATCGAGTCGGTGTGGCCCGGCGTCCCGGTCTACGCGCTCGGGTTTCGTGACACCCGCGCATTCTTCGAGCGCCAGGGATACTGCGAACCGCCGTGTCCGCTGGATGTGCTGACGAAGCTCGACACCTGGCCGGAAGGCGATGCGATTACGCTTGATGCGAGCGAGGGGTGAGGCGGCAGGGGCCAAGGGCCAAGGGGCGAGGGCCAAGGGGCGAGGGGCGAGGGCAACGGGCGATGGTTGAGTGCGCTCAGCTTCGGGGGCGGTCGGTGTGGCCCAGATCGCGGTCCGGCCAAAAGGCGTCGCGTACGCGCTGTTTGAGTTCCTTGGCCTCCGGGAAGCGGCCTTCGGCGGCGCGGGACCAGAGTACGGTGCCGTCACTGGCGGTGATCTCGAACACGCCTTCTCCCGCCGGTGCGAGCGCGACCTCGGCGAGGTCGTCCTCGAAGCTCGACAACAGCTCCTGCGCCAGCCACGCCGAACGCAGCAGCCAGCGACAGCGCGGACAGTAGGCGATGACGATACGGGGTTTGTCGGTCATATCGGTCGGGCGCGGTCAGCAGTCGGTAAGAGTTGTCGCCGGGGCGGAGGGCGCACCGTAGGAGCGGCCTTGGCCGCGAACCGCTTTCCTGGGCGGCCCCGCGGGTCCACGCCGCTATGGGCGGGATACGACCCTTGTTCCGCCGATTCCGGGGATCGCCGGCGCATCGATTGATTCAGTCATCTGGAAACGGGATGCCGGTTCGCGGGCAAGCCCGCTCCTGCAGGTACTATCCTTCCTTTGCGTCCCTTGGCGCGCTTCGCGCCTTGGCGAGAACCTGTTCGGTACGCGACTTGGCGGCCTCAAAGGGCTTTCAGCCAGAAGAACAATGGCTTCTCGGTCTCTTCGGTGTCGCCGATATCGCGCCACGGGAAGCTGGCCATGAGGTCCGGGCGGCGCTCGTAGCCGAAGTGCCGCCAGACCTCGTCGAGCGGACGCGCGTCGGCCGGGCGCATGGGGTGGTCATCCGGGCGCTGGACGGCGCAGTGCGTGATCCAGTCGTAGTCGCTGTAGCCGCGCGCCAGGTTCTCGCGCTCGCGGAAGAACGTCCGGTACAGGCCGCGTCCGCGGTACTCGGGCAGCAGGACCGATTCCGCGTTGTAGTAGATCCGGTCGATGTTGAAGCCCGCTGTGCGAAAAGGTGCCTTCATCGCCTCGGCCTCGTCGGCCAGCGGCATCGCCGTGGTGGCGCCGACGGGCCGGTCGCCGTCGAAAACCAGCAGGGCGAACGCGCGCGGGCTGTCGACGTAGTACTGCAGGTAACGCCGCTCGTAGTCGATGTCGCCGTCATAGAGATACGGCCACTCGCGGAAGACGGTCATGCGCAGATCCGCGAGCTCGTCCATGCGCTCGGCGATACCGCTGCCGTGCCGGCGCTCGAGCCGCAGTTCGGTCTCCGTCATTGCGGTGTCGACTCCTCCATTCGCTCCGCGGCGAGTATGACCCGGGTACCGGCCATGCGGTCATGCAGACCGCGCCGGTCGCTGCTGAAAACGATGGGGATGAGGGCGGCCAGCGACAACAGGGCGCCGGCGGGGATGAGTTGCGGATCGATGCCCGCGAGCGCGCCGGCCAGCCACCACGGCCAGGCGCGCAGGGCGACCACGGCGAAATCGAGGCGCCCGCCCTCCGGCGGGCGCAGCCGCAGGCCGAGCAGCCGCTTGCCCGGGGTCGCCATGCCGGCGGTCCCCTCGCTGAAGATGCGGTAGAACATCGCGATCGCGGCGGTCAGGACCAGCGTGCCTGGCGTCGCCACCGCCGCCAGGGGCTGGCCGGAGGCCAGCAGGGCCACGAGCCCGATCCCGGCGATCGCCGCCAGGTCGATGAGGCCGGCGGCGATGCGCCGGCCGAGGGGTGCGGTGCGGTCTTCGGCCGATGAACTCACGGGTTCCTGCTCCTTGTCCTGGTCCGGGGCCGGGACCGTATGCGGTCAGGCGGTCGCCGCCCGGCTCGCCTTCTTGCGTTCGTGCTCCTTGAGCCAGCGCTTGCGCACGCGCACGGCCTTGGGCGTGATCTCGACCAGTTCGTCATTGTTGATGAACTCGAGCGCCTGTTCCAGATCCAGCTTCAGCGGCGTGGTCAGCACCACGTTCTCGTCCGAGCCGGCCGCGCGCACGTTGGTCAGCTCCTTGGCCTTGAGCGGGTTCACGGTCAGGTCGTTGTCGCGCGAGTGGATGCCGATGATCATCCCCTCGTAGACCTCGTCGTTGTGGCCGACGAACATGCTGCCCCGGTTCTGCAGGTTGAAGATGGCATAGGCCACGGCCTTGCCGTTCTCCTGCGAGATCATCACCCCGTTGCGCCGCTGGCCGATGTCCTGCGAGCCCATGGGGCCGTAGTGGTCGAATACGTGCGTGAGGATGCCCGTGCCCGAGGTGATGCTCATGAACTCACTGCGGAACCCGATCAGTCCGCGCGCGGGGATCTCGTATTCCAGGCGCACGCGGCCGGTCTCGTCCGGCTGCATGTCCTTGAGCGTGCCGCGGCGCTCGTTCAGCCGCTCGATCACGCTGCCCTGGTGCTCGGCGTCGATATCCGCGACCAGATGCTCGTACGGCTCATGCTTCTCGCCATCGACCTCGCGCACGATCACCGACGGGCGCGAGACCGCGATCTCGTAGCCCTCGCGGCGCATGGTCTCGAGCAGCACCGACAGGTGCAGCAGGCCGCGGCCCGACACCTTGAACTTGTCGGGGTCATCGGTGTCCTCGACCCGCAGGGCGACGTTCGATTTCAACTCACGGTCGAGGCGCTCGCGGATCTGGCGGCTGGTGAGGAACTTGCCCTCGCGCCCGGCCAGCGGCGACTTGTTGACCTCGAAGGTCATGTTCACGGTCGGCTCGTCCACCGTGAGCAGCGGCAGCGCCTCGGGGTGATTCGGGTCGCAGATCGTGTCCGAGATATCGAGCCCGTCCATGCCGGTCAGAGCGACGATGTCGCCGGCCTCGGCGCTGTCGACCTCGATGCGGTCCAGGCCCTGGAAACCGAGGATCTTGAGCACGCGCGCGTTGCGCTGCTTGCCGCTGCGACCGACGATCTTTACCGGGCTGCTCGGCTTGAGCGTGCCGCGGCGTACGCGGCCGATGCCGATCTGGCCGAGGAAACTGGAGTAGTCCAGCGTCGTCACCTGGACCTGGAACGGGCCGTCCGGATCGACGTCCGGGGCCGGCACGCGCTCGACGATGGTCCGGAACAGCGGGTCCATGTCGCCGTCGCGCACATCGTCGCTCAGGCCGGCGTAGCCGTGCAGGGCCGAGGCGTAGACGATCGGGAAATCGAGCTGCTCGTCGGTCGCGCCGAGGCTGTCGAACAGGTCGAAGGTCTTCTCGATGACCCAGTCCGGCCGCGCGCCCGGGCGGTCAATCTTGTTGACCACCACGATCGGCTTGAGGCCGAGGTCGAACGCCTTCTGGGTGACGAAGCGGGTCTGCGGCATGGGGCCGTCGACGGCGTCGACCAGCAGCAGGCAGCAGTCCGCCATCGACAGGACGCGCTCGACCTCGCCGCCGAAGTCGGCGTGTCCGGGGGTATCGAGGATATTGATCCGGTAGTCGTTCCAGTCGATCGCCGTGTTCTTCGACAGGATCGTGATGCCGCGCTCGCGCTCCAGGTCATTGGAGTCCATGACCCGCTCGGCGCCGGCGTCGCGGGCGGACAGGGTCCCGGACTCCTGCAGGAGGCGGTCGACCAGGGTGGTCTTGCCGTGGTCGACGTGGGCGATAATGGCGATGTTGCGCAGTTGCTGGATCATGGATTACGGCCGCTCTTACAGGGGCGACGACATCGTCAGCCCGGAAAACCGGACATTGTAACGCGAATCGGCCTCCAGCGTCTCCAGCAACACCCCCCGCGACCCGGAATCGGGGCGCAATTCGCAAAAAAGGGTGGACTATGGCCCGCACAGTGTGCATCATCGAAGTCGCAGTGAGGTTCGAAGGTCCCCGGCAGTACCGCATGGCAGTCTCCGGTTGGTTCTCAGAACGACCTGCAACAACAGTCCCGACCCAACCATCGAGGAGATGACCCCATGTCGACTGGTACAGTGAAGTGGTTTGATGACGCGAAAGGCTTTGGTTTCATTCAGCCCGAAGACGGCAGCAAGGACGTATTCGTCCATTTCAGCGCCATTGCGGGCGACGGCTTCCGTAGCCTGACCGAAGGCCAGCAGGTCGAATTCGAAACCACCACGACGCAGAAGGGCCTCGCGGCGGCGAACGTTCGCCCCGCCTGAATCCCTTTCCGAGCGGCCTGAACGGGCCACCCGGAAGTCAAAAAAAGCCCCGCCAATCGGCGGGGCTTTTTTTATGCGCATTCGGTTGATCCCGTGCAGTGGAAGGCAGCCTCACGCAGAGCCGCGGAGCGCGCAGAGAGAAAACCGGTATCTCGCCAAGGCGCCAAGTGCGCCAAGGAAGGAGAAGGGATGGGAAAGAACCTGTAGGAGCGAGCTTGCTCGCGAACCGGTTGGCCAAGCCCGCGCGATCAGGATCGATTCAGGCGCGACAGAATCCCCAGGACGCCGTGTCACCCGCGGCCAAGGCAGATCCTACAAGCGCATTTTGAATTCTTTTCTTGGCGGGCTTGGCGTCTTGGCGAGATACCGATTTTGACCTTCTCGGCGTACTCCGCGCCTCTGCGAGAGGCGAATTTGACCTCAATACCGCGGCAACGTGATGTCCTCGAACAGCTCGTCGCGTTCGGCCTGGTTGTCGGCCTCGAGGGCGGCGTCGACGACCTCGTGGGTCAGGTGGGGCGCGAAGGTCTCGATGAAGGCGTACATATAGCCGCGCAGGCGGGTGTTGCGGCGGAAGCCGATACGGGTCGTGCTGGATTCGACCAGATGGCTGGCGTCGAGCTTCACGAGATCGCTGTCGATCTCGGGTTCGTAGGCCATGTTCGCGATGATGCCGATGCCGAGACCGAGCCGGACATAGGTCTTGATGACGTCCGCGTCGGTGGCCGTCAGGACCACGTTCGGCGTCAGCCCGGCGGCGTTGAATGCGCGGTCGAGGCGTGAGCGACCCGTGAAGCCGAATACGTAGGTGATCAGCGGTTCCGCCGCCACGTCTGCGAGCGTCAGGTCTTGTTTTTGCGCCAGTGGGTGATCGTGCCGGACCACGATCGCGCGGTCCCAGTGGTAGCAGGGCATCATCACCAGGTCCTCGAAATGCTCCATCGCCTCGGTGGCGATGGCGAAATCGACGACGCCGGCCGCTGCCATTTCCGCGATCTGGGTCGGGGTCCCCTGGTTCATGTGCAGGGCCACGCGCGGATACGCCGCGGTGAAGCGCGCGATCACGGGCGGCAGCGCGTAGCGCGCCTGGGTATGCGTGGTGGCGATCGAGAGGCTGCCGGCCTGGGGGTCGCGGAATTCCTGCGCGACCTGCTCGATGTTCTCCGTGTCGTGCAGGATCCGGTTGGCGAGTTCGATAATGGCCTCGCCGGCCGGGGTCACCCGGGTGAGCTGGCGGCCGGTGCGTTCGAAGATCTCGACGCCGAGTTCGTCCTCCAGCAGACGGATCTGTTTCGACACCCCTGGCTGCGAGGTGAACAGGTGCTCCGCCGTGGCCGATACGTTGAGGCCGTAACGGGCGACGGCGGCGATGTAGCGCAGTTGGCGCAGGGTCATGGAATCGCTCCCGGGGTCGATGCGCCCGTCGAGGTGATCGGTAATAACGAAAAGTTATAGTACGCCTCCGGTTCGCCGGTTTTCAATCTACCGGCGCAGGCCTATCCGGACGCGCCACTCGAGTGACCGGTATGCGGTGCTGGACCTAAGAGGCATGGAATGAGATTTGCGGAGTCGGGGTCGGGGGTCAGTTCGCTCTGGAAGTGAAGCCGCCGGGTCCCGGGCCGAACGGGGCCACCGCTTCACGGAAATCGGCCATGCTCGGGTGCGGGCTGGGCTGGCAGCTCGGCCAGCAGTCGTTGGTCCACAGGATGTAGGCCTGGTAGCGCTCGCGGATGGCCCGGACGTATTGTACCGGCTCGTGGCCGCGCACATATCCGAAGCGGGCTTTGCGGTAATACTCGGGCTGTGACAGTTTCTGCATCGCGCGTTCGACGTTGTCGAACCAGCGGTCGCGATCGAGACCCATCCGGTCCGCGAGGCGCCGCGCGTCGCGAACGTGGCCGACCCCGGCGTTGAAGGCAGCGAGCATGAACCACATGCGGTCCTGCACGCGCAGATCGTCCTCGAAGCGGTCGCGCAGCCAGTCGAGATACTGAATGCCGGCGCGGATATTGGTCTCCGGGTCGTCGATCGAACCCGTCACCCCGACCTGGCGGGCGGTCGCCGGCATGATCTGCATCAGCCCCCGAGCCCCCACCCAGGAACGCGCGTTCGGGTTGAACCCGCTCTCCTGGAAGATCTGCGCCGCCACCAGCCGCCAGTCGAGGCCCTCCTGCTGGGCGTAGCGCTGGATGATGCCGTCCCAGGGCGTGAGCTGCTGGCCGCCGCCGAGATCGATCCGTTGCGCCTGGAATTCACGGATCCGGTCGAGGTCGCGAAAATATTTCGAGTACACCACGTTGTAGAACTCGCTGCGGTAGGTCTGGCCAAGGAAACGGTCGGCCGCCGCCTGCAGTTGCCCGTTATCCTCGCGGAACGCCCAGCGGTGCGGGACCGGCTCGCCGATCTCCAGAAATGACTGGACATTCTCCCGCCACGCCGCCGCGTTGCGGGCGATATGGTCGTCTACCAGGGTCAGGTCGTGATCGCCGTTCGCGACGCCGCGGATAGCGGCCTCCGGTGTCGTGCCGGCCGGCAACTCTTGCAACTGGATATCGATACCCTCTTCGTCGCGCAGGCGTTCGGCGGCCGCCCATGCATCGCTGTCACGCGGGACGTGGATGCGACGGCCGGACAGATCCGTGATCGATTCGATCGGTGCATCCGCGGCATCGGTCACCACGCGTTTGACCGCGAAATGGTAGGGCCGGGACCAGGCGATGTCGTCGTTGCGCCCGCTGCGGGGGCTGAGAAAGGCGGCTGCGATGTCGGCCCGCCCGGAACGCACGAGTTCGGGCAGCGATTCGTCCGGATCCGCGACGACGATCTCCAGGCGCACCCCGAGTTCGTTGGCGAACCGCTTCGCCAGTTCGTACTCGAAACCGAGCAACTGGCCGCGCCACACGAAGTAATTCGCGGCGCTGTTGCGCGTGGCGACGCGCAACGTGCGCTCCTGCTTGATCACCGGCAGGTCGCCGGTGCGCCGTTGCTGATCGAATTCGGCCAGTTTGCGCTGGGTGATGAAGCGGTCCAGCACCGCTTTGAGTTCCTCCGAATCGTGCCGCAGGCCCCAGCCGATACCGGTCTCAGCCGATACCGGGAAGACTCCGCGGATCCTGTCGCGGTAGCCGAGCGCGACCTCGAGTGAATTGCCGTCGACAATGGTCAGATCGATATCACCGGCGGCCAGGCGGTCCAGCTTCCGCGTCGTGGAGAGGGCGGGCAGGCTGTGGACTTCAAGGTCCCCGTGGCGGTCCTGCAGCCGCTTTGCGGCGTGCCAGAAGCGGGAATCGAAATCCACGGTAATGGCGCGCCCGGCGAGGTCCGCCGGCGCCTCGATCGGATCGTCTTCGCGCGCGACCAGCATCTGGCGGCTGCGGTCGATTGCGACGGTGAAGTCGATCTGATCGCGGTGGCGTTCGTTGATCGGCAGATTGGCCACGATCAGGTCTCCGCGACCTTCGGTCAACGCCGGGATGAGCTGGTCGAAGTGATCCACGAGGACCACGACCGGTTCGAGGCCGACCGAGCGCGCGAATCGGGCGGCCGCGCGCAGCTGGGTATTCGCGGGGGAGCCTGCACGGGGCAGGTGCGTGACCGCGTCCGGGCGGCGGACCATGAGCAGGCGCAGCAGGCCGCGCTCCTCGATCGCGTCGAAATCCCCGGCCTCCACGTAGTGTGACTCTTCGAGTACGCGCGGCGGCTCGAAGCGGGTCTGCTCGGGCTGTTGGCAGGCCGTGAGCAGCGCAGCCGCAAGCGGCAGCCAGCAGGTCAGCCATCTCTGCCGTCTTCTCATGTGGCGAAGACCGGTCGGAACGTGACTCCCATTCTAGCAGCAGGTGCGCGGGCCGGCGCTGACCCCCCCCGTGCGCCGCGTATGGCGAGGTGATGTCCTTCTTTCAACGGCAGACCGTTGAAAGCGCCGGTGGGTCACCTCATATACGCGTTACGGAACAACCGTACCAACAGGAGGAAACGAAAATGGCTCTGGCCCGCTACGAAAACCGGAATCCGTGGAGTCAGTTCCATCAGGAAGTCAATCGCATGCTCGGCGAGAACTCCAGTGTCGTAACCAGTGACTGGGTCCCGGTCGTCGACATCAAGGAGGAGAAGGATCGCTTCGTACTGCATGCGGACCTGCCGGGTGTGGACCGCGACAATATCGACATCACGATGGAAGGCGGTGTCATCAGTATCCGCGGCGAGCGCAAGCTGGAAGACGTCGCCGAGGGCGGCGAGTACAAGCGCGTCGAACGCGCCCACGGCACCTTCTACCGCCGCTTCGCACTGCCGGATGAGGCAGACCCCGAGGGCATCAATGCCCGCTGCAATCAGGGCGTGCTCGAGGTCGTGATTCCCAAGCGCCAGTCGGTGCAGCCCCGGCGCATCGAAGTCGGTGGCTGATGGCCGGTGACTGAGCGGGCAGGCCACAGGGCCTGCCCGCTGTTTCGGCCAGCGAACGCGTACCGGCACAGCGCCGCAGAGCGTTACCGAATTATCCGCATGGCCCACCAGTGCCCTTTAACGCAAGTTCGTCGTCTTTTCGCCGGGCCTCGAGGCGCCTGGCGGCGTTGCGCCTCCTCGCCATAGGAGGCGCTATGACTCGTCGGCGCGCCTTGCCAGTCGCCAC
>Ga0207714_1000082_pt1 | contig 55483 bp, 49 predicted proteins | sample PonA232FremontCA_2_FD_187270 | JGI IMG/M metagenome (GOLD analysis project Ga0207714, IMG submission 187270) | Marine sediment microbial community from Fremont, CA, USA - Pond A23 Sediment 2 (SPAdes) | ecosystem: Environmental > Aquatic > Marine > Unclassified | place: USA: Fremont, California... | reverse complement strand
AGTCTCCCCGCAGGCCGGCTTGCGACCGAAGGGAGCCAGCCGGCGCCCCGCCAGAGGTCTACTCGCGTTCGAGCCGCTCCAGGGCGTGCTCGAGGCGCTCGACGGTGCGGTCGATGTGCTCGAGCTTGTCGAGACCGAAAAGACCGATCCGGAAGGCCTGGTAGTCATCGGGTTCATCACACATCAGCGCCACGGCGCCGGCAACCTGCAGCCCTGCGCCGGCGAAACGCCCGACGATACCGCCATCGTCCGCGTAGCTGACCACGACGCTGGGTGCCTGGAAACCCTCCGCGGCGACGCTTTTATAGCCATGGCGAACCAGCAGCGAGCGCACGCGATCGCCCAGTTTCTGCTGTGCCGCGCGTACGTTGTCGAGTCCATCTTTCTCGGTCTCTTCCATGACCTCGCGCAGACGGCGCAGGCCATCGGTGGGCATGGTCGCGTGATAGGCGTGACCACCGCCTTCGTAGGTCTCCATGATCTGCAGCCACTTGCGCAGATCGATCGAGAAGCTTGTGCTGGTCGTCTCCTCGATCCGTTGCCGGGCGGTCTCGCTGAGCATGACCATCGCGCAGCACGGGGTCCCGGTCCAGCCCTTCTGTGGGGCGGTGATGAGCACGTCCACGCCGGTTGCCTGCATATCGACCCAGAGCGTGCCGGAGGCGATGCAATCGAGCACGAACAGGCCACCGACTTCGTGCACGGCGGCGGCAACGCGCCGGATGTAGTCGTCGGGCAGCATGATGCCGGCGGAGGTCTCGACATGCGGCGCGCAGACCACTCCCGGGCGCTCGTCCCGGATCCGGGCCTCGACCTCCTCGATCGGCGCCGGCGCGAAGGGCGCGCGCGAGTCCGCGCCCGTCTGACGGGCCTTCACGACGGTAGCCTGGCCGGGGATGTCACCCATCTCGAAGATCTGGGTCCAGCGGTAACTGAACCAGCCGTTGCGGATCACCATGCAGTTGCGCCCGGTAGCGAACTGGCGCGCCACGGCCTCCATCCCGAACGTGCCGCTGCCGGGGATGATCACGGCCGAATGGGCGTGATAAACGCGCTTCAGCGCCGCGGAGAGATCGCGCATCACGCCCTGGAAGGCCGCGGACATGTGGTTGAGTGAACGGTCGGTATAGACGACCGAATATTCGAGCAGTCCGTCCGGATCCACGCAGGTATGCGGTTCAGCGGCCATAAAGGTCTCCCGGGGTAGATTGACTGGGCCGACAAGGATACATGGGTTGACCACTCGCACCCCAATCGGGATCCGGATTCCGGCCCTGTTCGGGGCTTGGAGCGGCACGCGCACGTGCTGCCCCACGATATCCCGAGAGGGCGCGCCGATTACGCCGCGAGACCATCGACCCGCTCGCGGGCCGATTCCAGCGCCGCCAGGCTGGTTTCCTCGCCCATGGCGAGGCCCTCGGCGCGCGTGACGGTGACATCGGTGATCCCGAGAAAGCCGAGCATATATTTGACGTACGGCGCGGCGAAATCGATATCGGTGCCCGCGTACTGGCCACCACTGGTCACGAAGATGTGCGCGCGCTTGCCCTCGAGCAGCCCCTCGGGGCCATTCTCGGTATACCGGAAGGTGGTACCCGCGCGAGCCACGTGGTCGAACCATGCCTTGAGTGTCGACGGGATCAGGAAATTGTAGACGGGGACCCCGATCACCACCGTGTCCGCGCTCTGCAGCTCAGCCACCAGCGTATCCGCATGAGCAGCCGCCTGCGCCTGCTCCGCAGTGCGCTCATCGGCGGCCGTCAGGCCGGCGAAGAACGTCGCCTGGTTGAGGTGTGGTACCGGATGTTCGGCGAGGTCACGGCGGATCACGCGGGCCTCGGGATCTTCTCCACGCACGCGTGCGACAAACTGGTCCGCGAGCTGCGACGACTGCCCTTCATCACTGAACACGCTGTTGTTGAGTTGCAGGATCGTTTTCATGTGGTGCTCCTCCTCGTTCGATGTGTGCGCATTAAACGATTGATAAAGACGATAAAAAAGCGGATTCTTTCGCCATATTCCATCGAATGGTTCGATCCATGCACCGCTCGCGCGTCACCCTCGATCAGTGGCAGGCACTCGTCGCCGTGGTCGACGCCGGCGGTTACGCCCAGGCCGCCGAAGAACTGCACCGCACCCAGTCGACAATCAGCTACGCCGTGCACAAGATCGAGGAACAACTCGGTGTCGATGTCTTCGAACTGGAAGGGCGGCGGGCGGCCCTGACCGAGGGCGGCCGGGTCCTGTATCGCCGCGGCAAGGCGCTGCTGCGGGAATCCGAGCGCGTCGAGCGCGCCGCCGCCGCACTCGCCGAAGGCCAGGAGGCGGAGCTGCGCCTGGCGGTGGAGATCGTCTTCCCGACATGGCTGCTGCTGCAATGCCTGCAGCGATTCGCGGAAGAGCGTCCGGAGACCCGGATCGAACTCTACGAGTCGGTCCTCGGGGGCACCGAAGAGCTGCTCGGCCAAGGCCAGGTGCAGCTCGCGATCTGCTCGCGGGTCCCGCCCGGCTACGTCGGCGACCCGCTGATGCATGTCCGCTTCATGGCCGTGGCGGCACCCTCTCACCCTCTCCACCGGCTCGGCCGCACCCTGACCCACCAGGATCTGCGCGAGTACCGCCATCTGTTCGTCCGCGACACGGCGACCCGACGGGAGCCGGACAAAGGTCAGGGGGTTACGGAACAACGCTGGACCGTGAGCCACAAGGCGACCTCGATCCGCGCCGCCTGCATGGGTCTCGGCTTCGCATGGTTCGCTGAAGACCTGATCCGCGAGGAACTGGCCTCGGACCAGCTCCGCCCCCTGCCGCTCAACGAGGGCGCCGAATTCCGGGCGACCCTCTACCTGGCCACGGCGGATCCGGATACGGTCGGCCCCGGCGCGAGGCGGCTGGTCGAGATCATCCGAGCGGCGGTGGCGACAACCACGACCGGCGACAAGCGCATCCCGCCGTGAATCCCAAGTGGGACGGCATCGATGCCAGACTGAAGCAGTCGCGAGACGATACGGGGAATCACCATGGATTCCGGCATATGGCGCATCATCGTGCTGGTCGCGCTCATCGCGGCCGCCTGGTACCTGTTCCGGCCAAGACGCCGGGGCGGCCCGGTCTGCGCCCGCTGCGGCTTCGCGGCGCACCCCGGGACACCGGCCTGCCCACGCTGTGGGCAGGACCTCGATATGAGCACCGTGGATCTGGGCCGCCTCGAGGAGCAGCGGCGGCGCGGCGAGATCGACGAGGACGAATACCGCCGCCGCAAGCTCGCGCTGATCCGCGGTGACGACAGCGGTGGGCGCGATGAAGAATAAGGCAGGTCACGGTACGCCGGACCGCTGCAGTCGCCCCGGACGGAGCGCTGGCGGAATCCGGGTGACGGCGCTCAGGCCAGGCGCGTCAGCCAGCCCCTGGGATCTTTGCTGCGGCCGTACTGCAGATCCAGCAGGCGCGTGCGGAGCGTCAGCCCGACCTCGCCACCGCTGTCCGGCGTGCAGACGATCCGCTCATCTTCACTGCAAAGGACGCCGATCGGCGTGATCACCGCGGCGGTGCCGCAGGCGAACACTTCGCAGAGCTCACCGGAGGCGGCGGTTTCCCGCCATTCATCGATGCTGATCGGCCGCTCCTCGGTCTCGTAGCCCGCGTCACGCGCGAGCTGCAGGACGGAATCGCGGGTCACGCCTTCCAGGATGGTGCCGGTCAGCGCCGGCGTCACGATGCGCCCGTCGCGGAACACGAAGAACAGGTTCATGCCGCCGAGTTCCTCGACCCAGCGGTGCTCGACGGCGTCCAGGAACGCGACCTGGTCACAGTCGTGGGCCGCCGCCTCCTTCTGCGCCGCCAGCGACGCCGCGTAGTTGCCGCCACACTTGGCGGCGCCCGTACCGCCGGGCGCGGCCCGCGTATACGCGGACGACAGCCAGATCGAAACCGGCTGGACGCCGCCGCGGAAATACGCCGCGGCCGGCGAGGCGATGACGAAATAATCGACCTCGGTCGATGGGCGCACGCCGAGAAACGGTTCGCGGGCGATCATGAACGGCCGCAGATACAGGCTGGATTCATCGGCGGCGTTGCGGGGTGTCGGAACCCAATCGGCGTCCTGGCTGACCAGCGCCTTGAGCGAGTTGACGAACGTTCCGGTGTCGAGTTCCGGCAGCGCCAGGCGGCGGGCCGAGTTGCGGAAGCGCTCGGCATTCTTCTCCGGGCGGAAGGCCCAGACGGAGCCGTCGGCATGGCGGTAGGCCTTGATGCCCTCGAATATCTCCTGGGCGTAGTGCAGCACTGCGGTCGCCGGATCGAGCTGGAGCGGCGCGTAGGGACGAACGGCGGCACCGTGCCAACCCCCATCCTGCGTCCAGCGGACGTGGGCCATGTGGTCGGTGAAGTAACGCCCGAAGCCCGGATCGGCCAGGATCCCCGCGCGCGCGTCGTCGCTCGCCGGATGGGTATTGGGTTCAAGCTCGAAGCCGAAATCGGACACCGGTGTCGTGCTCCCGTCGTCAGTGATCATCCCGCGCAAGGGGGCTTTGCCGCGCGCTCGCTCAGGCCGGCCGGCAACTGCGCAGCGTACCGCACTCGCGCGCGCGACCATACTGTCGAGTCCGGACTCGACAGCGTCAAAACGCCACGACGAGCGCGTCGATCAAAGGCACCAGCAGGGCCGTGAGGAGCGCGTTGAGTCCCATGCCGAGGCCGGCGAACGCGCCCGCCTCCTCACTGTGCTGGAAGGCGCGCGCGGTGCCGATCCCGTGCGCACTGACACCCAGCGCAAACCCCTTGGCCGTGGCGTCTTCCGGGCCGTAGCCGAGCAGATGCAGCAGCGGCATCGCGAGCACCGCGCCGGTGATCCCGGTCAGGATCACGAGCACGGCGGTCAGCGACGGCAGACCGCCGATCTGCTCCGAGATTCCCATCGCCACCGGGGTCGTGACGGATTTCGGCATCAGCGAGCGCAGAACGTCCGACTCGAGCCCCAGCAGCCAGCCGATCCCGAGCGCGCTTACCACCGCCGTCACTGATCCGGCAATCAGGGCCAGCGCGAGAGGCAGGCCCATGCGCCGCAGCCGATGCGCCTGGCCGTACAGCGGCACGGCCAGCGCGACGGTCGCGGGCCCGAGCAGGAAATGCACGAACTGGGCGCCTTCGAAATAAGTCCCGTACTCGGTGTCGGTGGCGACGAGTATGCCCACCAGCGCCACCACCGCGATCAGCACCGGGTTGAGCAGGGCCAGTTCGTTGCACTGAAGGTACAGGCGGTGCGCCGCCCAGTACACGAGCACCGTCACCGTCAGCCACACCAGCGGCCGCTCGGCCAGATACACCCAGATCTCGAACAGTTCGCTCATGACCCGCCCCGCCCCCGCTGCAGGCGCCGCATGGCGGACAGCGTGACGGCCGTCACGGCGACGGCCATGAGCGTGCTGGCGATCAGCACGACCAGCAGGACCGGCCACAGCCCTTCGAGACGCCCGGTGTGGGCGATAATGCCGACGCCGGCCGGCACGAACAGCAGCGCGAGGTGGGCGAGCAGGCCGTTGGCCACCGTCGCGACCTCCTCCGGTACGGCCCCGCGGATCGCCAGCGCCGCGAACAGCATCAGCATACCGGCGACCGGCCCGGGCACGGGCACGCCAAGCAGGCGCACGGCCACTTCGCCGGCCAACTGGAATCCGAGCAGCAGGGCAATCGTGCCGATCATCTCGTTACCTCGCGTTGCCGGGCTGCGGAGCGGGGGCGACCGCCCAGGGCCCTGGAGATCAATCAAGCTACACCGCGATATTCCAGTAGCCAAGCGCATCGGCAAGCTCTTCCTGCTCGTATCCGAAGTGCGAGCGGACGGCGCTTTCGATCCGCGAAAAATGCTTCTGTACACGCGCGAACGCCTCATCCGCTGGCCGATCGACCAGCTGCCTTGCCGCGGCTTGCAGTTGCTCCAGGAGTTCGTGAATGACCCCGTGCTCCACGATCAGGCGCCCGATAACGCTCTGCAGGCCCTCGTCACATCCTGACAGGGCCGGGAAGATGGATTCATCCTCGCTCGTGTGATCGGAAGTCAGGACCGCACACTCCTGCCCGCACAGCGCCCCGAACTGGCGCTAGTTGTGCGTCATCTGGATGAAGGAAACCCCCCTCGTTCAGCCTCTTCGTCGAGGCCCGGCCCGCGGCAACCTGTTCCATCAAGTTCCGGAGCGCGGCCAATTGGCGCAGATGCATGTCGTGGATCAGCGCCAGCCGTCGCCCATGCGTCTTCTGCTACGCGTCCAGGCCATCGATTTTCGGCGCCCTCGGGCGCATGTCGTCCGGGGACGGGTCGTGCGGGTCGCTCATCCAACGTTTCCTCGTATATCGTTTACGGTATCGAAACGCCGTGCGGTTACCGTTCGGGCAAACCTGCCGACCACGTTGCCCGATTGTTCAGGCTTTCGCCCCTGCAAACGGCGATGGCCCCGGGGCGCACCGACAACCCCCATCGCTATCGTTCAATCACGTATGGCCGGAATGACCTCTTTCGCGACGAGCGCATGGACCCGGCGCACCAGTTCGGATTGCGGTGACGGTGGGGTCGGATCGGACACCAGGACCACGATCAGATCCAGGCGGGGTACCACGTACAGGAACTGTCCCCCATACCCCCAGCCATAACGGACGGTCTGGCCGGCGAGTTCCGTGGTGAACCAGCCATAGCCATAGGCGTCTCCCGTGTAGCGTGAACGCGTGTGACCGGTCCAGCTCTTCTTGATCCATTCAGGACCGAACACGCGTTTGCCGTCGAAGACGCCACCGCCCTGATAAAGCATGCCGATGCGCGCAAGGGCACGAGCCGACAGGCGCATGTTATTGCCCCCGAAGTAGATGCCCTGCGGGTCGGTATCCCAGGCGGGGATCCGGATATCCAGGGGCTCTCCCAGCCACTCGCGGGCCAGTTCCAGCGTGCTGCGACCACTCGCGTGCGTCAGCGCGGCCGACAGGATATGTGAATTGCCCGTGGAGTACAGCATGTCGCCACCCGGCTCATCGACGAACGCCCGTGACAGCGCATATGCGACCCAGTCATCGCTGTTGACCCATTCCCCGTAGTTGCGCCCGGACGTGCGCTCCAGACCCGCCTGCATGGACAGGAGGTTGCCCACCGTAATGCTGGCGACACGGGCATCGGCATCCGGCGGTACGGCGTCACCGAGCAGCTCGACGACCGGCTGGTCGGCGCTATCGATGACGCCGCGTTCAATGCCGGCTCCCACCAGGGCGGAAATCACGATTTTCGCGACCGACTTTATGTTCGCCGGCTGGTCGATCCCGGGGGCGCTGTAGACATGCTCGACGACTGGCTCCTCATCGACGGTAATGAGCACATTGCGCGTACGCTCCAGATCCGCGAATGCGTCGATGAGCCGCTGCTCCCGGGAGTCACTGAGCACGCGGCCACCGCTCGCGACCGCGCCGGCATCAGCGGCCGCCGAAAGCGGCGCGAGCATCAGTACAAACAGCATGATTCGGGGCATCATGCATCCGGGCCATAGAAAGTGCCGGAGCACTCAGCGCATAGGCCCCAAGTATCCGGGGCGATTGCATTGTCACGGCGCGTGCGGGCCACGGCCGTCGCCTGTATCAAGATCTTCCGCGCCACGCCGGTCCTGTTGCAGGTGTTGTTCATTTTCTACCGAATGCCCCGGATCCAGGGCGGGCCCGTCGACAAGATCACCGCCAGCATCGTGGCCATCGCGCGATCACTGGCCATGGCTCCCAGGGTGATGCTCTTCAAGCAACCCACTTCGGCGCTGGATTCGGAGCGGATCGGCGAGGTGCTCGACGTGGTGCATGAGCTCGCCCGCGAGGGTATGACCATCCGGTGCGCTTCAGGCGCTCGGGCCGCGGTCGGCATCGTCCCACCCATAGATATCAGGCCGAAACTGGACGCGTCCATCGGGATCAACCCAGGTGGTGAAATAGACCAGTTGCACCGGAATCCGCCACCCCAGCCCAATCGTCCGCGTATCGCCGCCGCGTGCCATCTCATCGAGCCGCTCGGCATCGACCCCCGTCAGCCGCGCCGCGAGCTCCATCGGTTCCTCGACGCGTACGCAGCCGGCACTGAACGCCCGCTCACGCGATTCGAAAAGGTGCCTGGAGGGCGTATCGTGGAGGTAGATCGCCCGCCGATTGGGCATCTCGAATTTGATCCGCCCGAGCGCGTTGCTTGGCCCGGGCTTCTGGCGCACCGCCACCGACGGCGTCCCGTTCCAGTCGAACGCGTCCAGTGGGCGGTCGCTGTTGGCGGCGTGGAATCCGTGACGACGGGCATAGTCATCGTCTTCCGCGAAGCGTTGCGCGAGATCTTCGCGCAGGACCGTGCGGGGCACGTTCCAGGGTGGGTTGAGCGTGAGGGCGGTGATCCGCCCCTGCAGTTGCGGCGTCGGGTTCCCGGGGCGCCCCACGATGGCACGCGTGCTGAAAGTGATCCGCCCCTTATCATGCAGCGTAACCCGGAAGTCCGGGATATTGACGCGCACGACGGGCTCTTCACCATCGATCGCCTTCGCTTCGATCCGCCGCAGATTGATCTCCATACGGGCGACCCGTTGATCGGCGGGGACATCGAGGGCCTGGCGGGTCGCCGCGCCCACCACGCCATCCGGCTCCAGGCCGTGGCGTTGCTGGAAGACGGTGACCGCTTTGACCAATCGGTCCCCGTACCGGTTGCCGTCGCTTTTCCGTACGCCGTTTTCGAGATCGCCCGTTGCCGCAAGCCGCTCACGCAGGGCCGGCACCCTGGAATCGCGATCCCCCGCTCGCAGTGGCGGTCCCGCGCCCACTTCCGGCCAGCCGCCCTGCGCTGCGATGCGCCGATACCGCTGCAGCGCGGCCGCCATGCGCGCGCCGGCATCCGCGCTCGGTGCCTGATCCGATCCGTCCGCGCTCACCGCGAGCCGATCGAGCTCGCGCTGTCTCCGGTCGCGCCCGCCGGGCAGCAGCGCCGCCAGGTGGTCGCCCACATCGGCATCACTGTCGCCATGGCGCGCTCGGAGTTCGAGCCAGGCATCGGTGAGCATGACGTCGAGCGCGCCGCGCGAGTAGCGGCCACCGGGCTCACCCAGTGCCTGCGCCAGACAGTCGGTCATCACCCCGTCGTCGGCGGTCCGCAGCAGGCGCACCAGGTGCCAGCCGGCGGGGGTTTTGCCATCGCGGGTGAGCCAGACCGGCGCCTGGTCGCGTCGCTCATACAGCTCATGGATGGCCGCCGATCGTTCGGCGTCTCCGGGCCGGCACGGATCGCCCCAGCCGCGCCGCTCGACGTCGGCACCAGCGGCGGCGGACAGCCCCGGGGCACCCCCTGAAAGCGCCAGGGCAAGCACGATCGCGTTTCGGCATGCATTCATGGATATCAGGACAGTCCCCTTATCACCAAAGACCCGGTCGTTTCGAGGATAACCGGGCAACCGCCTCCTTTCAGTTACACGTACCTATATGTATTCGACCACATGCCAAACGGGCGCGGATCGTGGCAGACTGGGCGTTTACCTACCCGCAACGGAGTCAGACCACCCCATGAGTGCAACCGATCAGCCCTGGAACCGGCCCATGCCGGACGAACAGTTCGGATTCATGCGCGACATCCTGTCGGCCCCGAGCCCGGTCGGGATCGAGGGCGCAATGACCTATGGCGTGCTCAAGCCCTGGCTGGAGAGCCATGCGCCATCCGGCTGGCACGTCCACCAGTTTCAGGGCCACGCCGGCATCGTGATGGACACGCATCCGGGCCGGGACGATCTGTTCAAGATCATGCTCATCGGACACGCCGACAAGATCCGCATGCAGGTCCGCTCGATCGGTGACGACGGCAAGATCTGGATCAACAGCGATTCGTTCCTGCCGACCACGCTCATCGGCCACGAGGTCAAGCTGTTCAGCGAGGACCCGGCCGACCCGGGGAACTACCGCGTCATCGAGGGTGGCACAGTGGAGGCGCTGGGGGCCATCCATTTCGCGGACAACGCCGTGCGCACGGGTGACAAGGGCGTCAAGAAGGAACAGCTCTACCTCGAACTGCAGATCCACGGCGAGAACAAGAAGCAGCAGATCGAGAACCTGGGCGTGCGCCCGGGCGACAGCATCATCCTGAACCGCCCGATCCGGCGCGGGTTCAGCCCCGACACCTTCTACGGCGCCTATCTGGACAACGGACTCGGCTGTTTCACGACGGCCGAGGTGGCGCGGCTGATCGCCGAGCGCGGCGGCACCAGCCAGGTGCGCGTGCTGTTCGCCATCGCGAGCTACGAGGAGATTGGACGCATGGGCAGCCGCGTACTTGCGGGTGAACTCGAGCCCGACGTGCTCATCGGTGTGGACGTGAACCACGACTACACCGCCGCCCCCGGCGTGGGGGACCGTCGCCTGCCGCGGCTGGAGATGGGCAAGGGCTTCACCATGTGCGTGGGCTCGATCGCCAGCGAGCAGCTCAACCGCATCATCGAGACCACCGCCCATGAGCAGGGCATCCCCATGCAGCGGGACGTGGCCGGGGTGGACACGGGCACGGACGGCATGGCGGGCGTGCTCGCCGGCGTGGACTGCGCCGCGACCTCCATCGGCTTCCCGATCCGCAACATGCACACCATCTCCGAGACCGGGAACACACGCGACGTACTCGCCGCGGCACACGCCCTCGCGGGTACGATCCAGGCACTCGACACCCTGCCCGATCCGCACCAGGCGTTCCGGGACAATCACCCCCGCCTGGACCAGGCGACCCCGCTGGCACACCAGGGCTCGGCCAAGCCCGACACGGACGCGAACGGGTAACGCATGAGCACCGACGCCGGTACGGCGTACCGACCCCCGTTTATCCCGGGGCCGGTATGCCGTCCCGGTGCGCGCCCAATGCCCGTTCCGGAGATGCGGACCCCACATCCGCGCCTGCTCCGGCCCACGGGCTGAACCTGCGGTGGTTCCGCTTTGGCTCAGCCTGACCTGGACGGTCGTCGTGATCGGTATCCTGATCGTCTACTGGTTTCGATATGGTCCCGCCAACTACCTGTGGTTCTCCGATATCGCACTGATCGGAAGCGTCGTGGCGCTGTGGCTGGAGAGCGACCTGCTGGCCAGCACAATGCTGATAGGGAGCCTGCTGCCGGAACTCCTCTGGAACGCGAGTCTCGTCAGCCGCCTGCTGCTCGGCCTGCGCATCACCGGCATTGTCGATTACATGTTCGAGCCGGAGCGCCCGCTACACCTCAAACTGCTCTCACTGTTCCACATCCCGATGCCGCTGATCCTGGTCTGGCTCGTGTGGGTCCTGGGTTACGATCCCCGCGCCCTGCTCATCATGACGGCGATCTGCTGGATCGCACTGCCGCTGACCCGGGCGATCACCGACCCGTACAGAAACATCAACTGGGTACACGGACCGGGGGGCGAGGGTGTACGCCAGAGCACGCTGCACCCGCAGGCCTGGATCGCCCTGTTGATGGTCGCATTGCCCGTTGGCGTGTATCTCCCGACCCACTGGCTGCTGCTCTACCTCTTCGCCTGAATGCCGTTCCAGGCACGTCTACCGTGGTTTCCTGCAGCTACGCCATAACGGAATAATCCAAGAACGGTAGTGGGCCATCGCGGCCTGCACACAAAACGCGCGCCGTTCGGTCCCGCGCGGAGTCGACGTCCAGGAAGTCGTTCACGGTCGCAGACGTCAAGGGGGCGTTATCCCGCGCGACCACGGTGATTTCGTAGGTCCAATTGATAACAGGAAACGAATGAACGTATTTTAGTTAACGAGGAAACGTCCGTAAGGTGCGGAACATAAGGCCACTGGGGACATCTCCATGATCACGCCCGCTGGTGAGAAAACGGATATCGATACGCTCGTCGTTGGCGGCGGCCAGGCAGGCGTGGCCATGAGCGAACATCTGAGTGCCCTCGGCGTGCCCCATGTAGTGCTGGAGCGCGACCGTATCGCGGCGCGCTGGCGTACGGCACGATGGGATTCTCTGGTCGCCAATGGCCCGGCCTGGCACGATCGATTCCCGGGACTGGAATTCGACGGCTTCGATCCCGACGCCTTCCCCGGAAAAGAGCGGGTCGCGGATTATTTCGAGGCCTATGCCGAGCGATTCGAGGCCCCAATCCGCACCGGCGTGGAGGTCAAAAAGATCGAGCGCAATGCCCGCCGCCCGGGCTTTGCGATCGAGACCTCCGACGGCGAGCTCGAAGCCAATCGCGTGGTGGCCGCGACGGGGCCTTTCCAGAATCCCGTAATCCCGCCGATCGCGCCCGCGGATAGCGGCATCACGCAGATCCACTCTGCTGAGTACCGTAACCCCGGCCAGTTGCCCGAGGGGGCCGTCCTGGTGGTCGGCGCGGGATCATCCGGGGCGCAGATCGCGGACGACCTGCAGCGTGGCGGGCGCAAGGTGTATCTCTCGGTCGGGCCGCACCACCGCCCGCCGCGCGCCTATCGCAGCCGCGACTTCACCTGGTGGCTGGGCGTGCTCGGCGAGTGGGAAGCCGAGGCCATCAAGCCGGGCACGGAACACGTAACCATCGCCGTCAGCGGTGCCCGGGGCGGCCACACGGTGGATTTCCGTACGCTGGCCCTCGCCGGCATGACGCTGGTGGGCCGGACGAAGGCAATCCATGACGGCACCGCCACCTTCGAGGCAGACTTGGCGGACAACATCGCGGCCGGCGACGAGAACTATCTCTCACTGCTGGATGCGGCGGACGACTACGCCGCCCGCAACGGTCTCGACCTGCCGCAGGAACCTGCAGCCCGCAGGATCCCGGCGGACCCCGAATGCGTAACCCACCCCCTTCGGGATCTGGATCTGACCGCGGCCGGTGTCCGCACGATCATCTGGGCGACCGGCTTCAACAACGATTTCAGCTGGCTCAATGGCAACGGTCTGGACAAAGACGGCCAGCCGCGGCACCGGCGCGGAATTTCCCCCGACCCGGGTATCTATTTCCTTGGCCTGCCATGGTTATCGAACCGCAGTTCCAGCTTCATCTGGGGTGTGTGGCACGATGCGAAACATATCGCCGATCATATCGGGAAACAGCGCAAATACCTCATCCATCATCGTGACCGCAAACGCCAGACAGCGGGCACATCGAAACGCCAGGCCTGACGGCGAGTACACCGCGATCCGCACCGAACGTCATCATGATGAGAGTCCATTGATGCCTACCCATACCCGAATCCGCATGTTCAACACGAAGGACACGTATCCGGACCAGTCTCTGGACAACGATCTCTGTCAGGCGGTGCGCACCGGCAATACCGTTTACGTGCGCGGCCAGGTCGGTACCGATTTCGAGGGCAATCTCGTCGGCCTCGGTGACCCCCGCGCTCAGGCGGAGCAGGCGATGAAAAACGTGAAACAACTGCTCGGTGAAGCCGGTTCCGATCTCAGCCACATCGTCAAAACGACGACCTATATCACCGATCCACGCTTTCGCGAACCGGTGTATCAGGAAGTGGGCAAGTGGCTGCGCGGCGTTTTCCCGGTCTCCACCGGTCTGGTCGTGGCTGGGCTCGCTCAGCCGGAGTGGCTGATGGAGATCGACGTGATCGCCGTGATCCCCGGCCAGGGACACTCTGATTAAAACCGGCCGGCCGACAGATCAAGCGCTTGCGAGTGTCGGGCTAAAAGAGCCTGTGTAAAAACCCCGCGCAGTAGCGAGGAAGTGGCACAGCGAGGCGATTTTGCCGATCGTTCGAGGAACATAGTGGGTCTTATGTGACGACAAGGATCGGCAAAAGCGCCCGCTGTGGCGCTTCCGCAGTAGGCGTCGGGGTTTTTACACAGGCTCTATAAGCCCGACCTACAGGACTCCCGATACTCAGACGTTCCCTGGCGGGTCAGGAGAGCAACAAATGACCTTTTCCGTAGCCGGCTTTTGCCGCGAGACCGGCCAGTTCGGTACCGCCATCAGTTCCTCCAGCATCTGCGTGGCCAGCCGCTGTCCCTTCATCGCACCCGGCAAGGGCGCGGTGCTGACCCAGAACGTCACCAACCCCGAGTTGGGGCAGATCGGCGTGCAGCTGCTCGAGCAAGGGGGCGACGCCGAGGGTGTGCTGACAAAGCTCCGCGAGCACGAGGAATACCCGGAGTGGCGCCAGCTGCTGGTGCTCGACGGCGAAGGACACAGTGCCATGCACAGCGGCGCCGAGACCCTGGGCACCCACGCCACCCGTCAGGGGCGCGACTGCGTCGCCGGTGGCAATATGCTGGGCGATACCGGCGTGATCGATGCCATGGTCACCGCCTTCGAAGCCCATCACGGCGAGCTGGCCGAGCGGCTGCTGGCGGCGATGGACGCCGCGCTGGACGCTGGCGGCGAGATGGGGCCGGTCTACTCGGCGGGGCTGAAGGTCGCGGACCAGGCGAGCTGGCCGGTGGTCGACCTGCGCGTCGACTGGCACATCGCACCGCTCACGGAACTGCGTATGATCTGGAAACACTATCGGCCTCAGCGCGATACCTATGTGCTGCGTGCGGCACGCCCCGACCAGTCGCCGTCCTACGGGGTCCCCGGAGACGACCGCTGAACCCGCCTGGAGTCCGCATGTCCGAAGACACGGCCGTCGATCTGCTAACCGAACTGCTGGCGTTCGACACCACCAGCCATCGCTCCAACCTGGCGCTGATCGCCTTCGTCGAGGACTGGCTCAACCGCCATGGCGTAACCTCGCGACGCGTGCCCGACGCCTCCGGCGAGAAGGCCAACCTCTACGCCACCATCGGCCCGCCAGATCGCCCCGGCGTGATGCTCTCCGGTCACACGGACACTGTACCGGTCACCGGCCAGGCCTGGACGGTCGAACCGTTTCGCGTGACCGCCGACGGCGAACGGCTGTACGGACGCGGCGCGGCCGACATGAAGGGCTTCCTCGCCGCGGTGCTGGCCGCAGTGCCGAAGCTGGTCGAGGCCGACCTCGCCGTACCCGTGCACATCGCCTTCTCCCACGACGAGGAGATCGGCTGCGTCGGCGTACGCACGCTGCTCGCCGACCTCGCCGAGCAGCCGGTGCGCCCGGCCGCCTGCCTGATCGGCGAACCGACCTCCATGCACGTGGCCACGGCCCACAAGGGCAAGCTCGGCGCGCGCCTGCACGTCCGCGGCAAGGCCTGCCACTCCGGCATGGCCCCCGAGGGCGTCAACGCTATCCACGCCGCCGCACGCCTGACCGGCAGGATCGAAGCCATGGCCGCGGGCAAGGCCACCCGCGGCCCGTTCGACGAACGCTTCCGGATTCCCCACACCACGCTGCAGGTGGGCACCATCCAGGGGGGCACGGTGCTCAACATCGTGCCCCAGGACTGCCGGCTCGATTTCGAGATCCGCAACGTCCCCGAAGACGACCCCGAAGAACTGCTCGGCGAGCTGATGCGCTTTGCCGCCTCACTGGAAGCGGAGATGCGTGCGAGGCACCCGGACGCCGGCGTCCACCTCGAACGCCTCAACGATTACCCCGGTCTATCGATGGCCGACGACCATGCCCTTGTGGACTTCGTGCTCGCACTGCTCGATGACCGGAGCCTGGAGCGCATCGGCTACGGCACCGAGGGCGGCCTCTTCCAGCGTGAACTGGACATCCCTGCCCTGGTCTGCGGCCCCGGCAGCATGGCCCAGGGCCACCAGCCCGACGAGTTCGTGACCCGCGACCAGCTGGCGCGCTGCGGGGCCTTCCTTGACCGGTTGATCGACGCCTTGTCAGGGCCCCAGGCGCGGCAGCGACTGATTGCCGCCGGCCTGTGCGCTCACGATTCCACTTGATCGAGCGATGACGGCGGTCCCCACCAGCCGCACGGGCAGGCTCGAAGGCATCGATCTGGCACGCGCCGTGGCAATGATCGGCATGCTCATGGTGCACGTGGGCCCGACCGGCGGGGATGATCCACTCGGGCGCCTTTACGCGCTGCCCCACGGCCACGCATCGGTGCTGTTCATGCTCGTCGCCGGTGTGGGTGTCTCCCTGCTGGCCGGTTCACCTCAAGCGACGGTGGCCGGCACCGCGGCGCAGCTGGCATGGCGCGCGCTGCTGCTCCTGCCGCTCGGTCTGGCGCTGCAATCACTCGACGACGGCCGACTGGTGATCCTGCAGACCTACGCGCTCATGTTCCTGCTCGCGATCGGCGCGCACCGGTTACCGGATCGCGTATTGCTTTGCGTGGTCGGCGTAATGGCGGTAGGGGGCCCGATCGGGTATCTGTACGGCAAGCTCCTCGATCCGGTCACATTCAGCCGCGTCGGGATCGGGCTTGACCAATCGCCCGGCGGGATCCTCCATGGCCTCGTTCTGTCCGGGCCTTATCCATTGATTACATGGATTGTGCCCTTTGCGCTTGGACTGTGGCTTGGCCGGCACGATCTGCACGCGCAGCCGATCCGTTCGCGGATGGTGCTTGCCGGTTGCGGTGTGGCTATCGCCACCGCCGTCACCGCCGGCGCCCTGCAGGCGTGGTTGCAGGAGCCCCGGGTCCAACCCGGCTGGGATCAGCTGATCCTGATGGAGCCGCACAGTCAGATGCCGCTGTGGCTCGCGGGCTCCACCGCCTCGGCCGTGGCGGTACTCGGCCTCACCCTCATGATCGCCGATCGCGGCGGCCACCGTCTCTGGCCGCTCGTCGCGACCGGCCAGGCCGCCCTGACCTTCTATGTCGGCCACCTGATCGCGCTCGCACTATGGCCGCGGACACTGACCGCGGAGCAACCGCTCCAGGCACTCGGGATCACGCTCGCGTTCACCGCAGCCTTCGCCGCACTCATGGTCGGCTGGCGCAGGCTGCACGCGCGGGGGCCCCTGGAGATCCTGCTGCAATTGCCGCGGAACGTCGCCCAGCGCTGGAGGTCCTTGCACTGACCTGCGGGCAAAACCCGACGCTTGCGCAAACCCGGTGTAAATCCCCAGGAGGACGACCACACGCCCGCGGCCCATTGCCACGACCCCGGACGCACCCGGAGTAGGGCCCCATCCCGCCCGAGAAATTCATCCGATCGCCGACGACACCGGCATCATCGGCACCATCGGGCAGCAGTGCATTGCCCGGTCCTGCGCGGATGCAGCACCGGTGATCGAAGCGGGCGGCGAGCAGCGTGACTTTGTCACTGAGATCCGAGCGCTCCGCGCCCATAGTGCGCACTGTGAACACTGATTTGCCCACGCGGTCGACCGCCGAAGCAGACATTGGAGATGCCCATGAAACGCTTCCTCATCGCCCTTGTATTCATTCCCTTTCTTGTCGGAACAGCCGGCGCCGCCGAGCATAACGACCGCCACCTGCTCACGGTCATCACCGACGACGCTCCCCAGACCCAGGCCATGGCAATGATTCTCACCCGTCAGTGGGTGAAGGATGGCGGCAGCGCCCGGATCCTGCTCTGCGACGCTGCCGGGGGAATGGCAGTCACCGATTCCGACGAGGGCATTGAATCCGTGCAGCCTCCGGACATGAGCCCAAGGCAGATGCTCGGCGGACTCATCGAGGCGGGCATCCGGGTGGACGTCTGTGCAATCTATCTGCCCACCGGCGGCATGGATCGCTCGGACCTGCGCGAAGGGATCGGCGTGGCCACGCCGCCGGACATCGGTGAGGTGATGGCGGACCCGACCACACGGCTGTTCACCTTCTGAGCGTCACCAATAATCGGCACTCTTACTCCCGTGCATCTGGAGGTGTTGTCATGATGCCAAACGTACTTTTATTCACCGTTCGCGGTATGGCACTGGCCACGCTCGCACTGGTCCCCTGCCTGAGCCTGGCCAGCCCTGCGGCATTGGTCTCCGCGGACTGGCTGCTAGCCAATCGCGATGACGTTCAGGTAATCGAGACCGCCAAATCTGATGAGGCCTTTGAAAGCAGTGGCCATATTGCGGGTGCTCCTTTTATTCCCTACGCGCGCGTGGCGGTCGAGCATGACACGGCGACGGGGAGCATCCGCTATCTACTGCCCAAACGGGAGGCGTTCACTGACGTCATGCGGGAAGCTGGCGTTAACAGCGATGACCGTGTGGTCATTGCGCCGTCCGGGACCCGCGTTAACGGGGATATGACCGTCGCCGCCCGGCTCTACTGGGCCATGCGCTATTACGGTCACGACGACGTGGTGCTACTCGACGGTGGTGTCGCCGCCTGGCGGCAGGCCGGTGGCGAGACCGTCGCCGCACCAGCGCAGGCCGTCGAGGCCGGCGATTTCACTGCCCGCACGGCCCGACCGGAGATCCACGTCTCCGCCGGGGATATCGACACGATCCTCGAGGATGGCTCCGCAACACTGACCGACAATCGCCCGCTTGAGCAGTTTACGGGGCTGTTCACGAAAGACTATGTGCAGGCGAGCGGTCATCTGCCGGGGGCCGTGCCCGTGCCGTTTGCCCTGTTCTCGACGGCGCGCGACGGCATCCATTACTGGCGCTCCCCCGGCGAGGTCCAGCGCGTGCTCACCGCTATGGGTATCGCCGGGGACGAGGCCGTGATTACCTACTGCAACTCCGGCCATGTCTCGGCGATGGCGTGGTTCGCCATCAGCGAGGTGGGCGGTCACGACGATACGGCCCTCTACGACGGCTCACTGCACGAGTGGACTCAGACCCCGGAGCGCGCCGCACGGCTCGTCCCGTAGTCACAGCCGGGGGCGGCGGCCCGGATCGGCAGCACACCGCCTGAAAAGCTACCATGGCTGGCGTGATGACCAGTCGAAGTCCCGATACTGACGGCGCGGCCAAACGGTCACGTCGCCGCCGCCTGCGCGCCTGCCCCGACTGCGATCGGGTTGTCGCGCTGCCGCCCCTGCGACCCCGCGAGCGCGCGGATTGCCCGCGCTGCGGTCATGTCCTGGTCCGTCGCCACCGGCTGCCGGTCCAGCGCGGGCTGGCGTATGCGGTCACTGCCCTGCTGTTCCTCATCATGGCGATGGTGTTGCCGTTCATCGGCTTCGATGTGCGGGGAATAGGCAATACCATCACCCTGACCGACACCGGTTCGGCCCTGGCCCGATACGGTGCGCCACTGGTGGCGGCCATGGTGCTGCTCGGCATCGTGATCCTGCCGCTCGTCTATCTGGTCGGCTTCATCATCCTCCACGCCCGTATCGCGCGCTCGCCTGGCGGGCATTGGGACGAACTTCTGACGCGGGCGATCAGTCATATCGGCCCGTGGATCATGGCCGATGTCTTCCTCGTCGCATTGCTGGTCAGCCTGAGCAAGATCGCCGGCATGGCCACACTGGATATCGGACCGGCCTTCTGGGCCTACTGCGTGTTCATGCTGGCGCTGGTGAAGACGCAACTGGCCCTGGATACCGACTGGCTCTGGTTCCGGCTCGCGGGGGAGCCGCCGGCGCCGGCGGGCATACTGCTGGGCGCCAACGCCCGCGGGCAGGACATGACCGGCTGCCATGCGTGTGGCCTGATCAACCGTGTCGACGCCGCGGGACGGGGCCACTGCCGGCGCTGCGGCGAGCGTGTGCACACGCGCCTCCCGACCAGCCTGCAGAATACGCTGGCCCTGCTTGTGCTCGCGGGCCTGCTCTACATCCCCGCCAATACGCTGCCGATCATGCATACCACGCGTTTTGGCGCCGAGCAGGGTTCCACCATCATCGGCGGTGTCTTCGACTTCCTTCAGGGGGGCGATATCCCCATCGCCATCGTGATCTTCGTGGCCAGCGTCCTGGTGCCGATCGGCAAGATGCTGGCCCTGGCCTGGCTCTGCTGGTGGGCGCATCGGCCGGAGCAGATCGATTCGCGGGTGGGCGCCCGTATGTATCGCATCGTCGACTTCATCGGGCGCTGGTCCATGATCGATGTCTTCGTGGTCGCCATCCTGGTCGCTCTGGTACGGGCCGAGTCGCTGATGTCCATCACCCCGGGCCCTGCAGCGCTGGCCTTCGCGGGGATGGTCATCGTGAGTATGATCGCGGCCATGCGTTTCGACTCGAGACTCCTCTGGGAACCCGCCCACCGCGAACCGCGGAGCGCTCATGACTGACACCGGGGAACGGGCCATCCGCCGTCGTCAACTGCGCATCTCGCCGCTTTGGCTGTTGCCGCTGGTGGCCGCAGCGCTCGGCGCCTGGATCGCCTACGACCACTTGGCCGGCCTCGGACCGACCGTGACCCTCAGCATGCCGGAAGCCGAGGGGATCAAGGCGGGCAAAACCCTGGTGAAGACGCGCAATGTCGAGATCGGCCAGGTCAAGGACGTCCGGCTCTCCGACGATCTCGACCACACGGTGGTGGAAGCCCAACTGCGTCAGGGCGCCGAGCGCATGCTCAACGAGGACACGAAATTCTGGGTCGTCAAACCGCGCGTCGGCAGCCGCGGCATCACCGGGCTGGACACCGCCCTCTCCGGCGTCTACATCGCGCTGCAACCGGGCGACGCATCCGAACCCCGGCGTCGTTTCGAGGTGCTGGAGAATCCCCCCGTTACCGGTCTCGGCGATGGCGGCCTGCGGATCACGCTGCTCAGTGGGCCGGAAATGAGCCTCTCGGAAGGCGCGCCCGTGACCTACCACGGCAAGACGGTGGGCCGTGTGACTTCGGTTCAGCTGGACACGAGTACCGGGCAGGTGGAGCACGGGGTCTTCATCGAGGCGCCGTACACCGATCTTGTCACCGAGCAGAGCCACTTCTGGAGCTCGGCGGGTTTCAGCGTGAGCTACACCGCCGATGGGTTCAGTGCCGACGTCCAGTCCCTGGAAACACTGCTGGGCGGTGGGATCACCCTCGGCGTCCCGGAAACCGGAGCCGGCGAACCGGTCGATGCGGACCACAGATTCCGGGTGTATCGCAGCCAGGCGGCCGCGCGCGATGCGGCGATGGACCAGTACCTGGAGTACGTGATCCTCCTCGAAGAAAGCGTCCAGGGGGTCAACGAGGGTTCGCCTGTCCGCTATCGGGGCGTGCGTATCGGGACCGTGGATACCGTCGCCTGGCGCTTCGAAGGACCCCGGCCGGACGCCGAGGGGAGTCTCGCCGTGCCGGTGCTCGTGCGCATCGAGCCCCAACGATTGACCGGCGCGACGGAAATGACCGACCTCGATGCCTGGCGCGAGCGCATCAGCGGCCTGATCGATGAAGGTCTCAGGGCCTCGGTCAGGAGCGAGAGCCTGATCACCGGCGCCAGCTACGTCGCGCTGGATATGCGCACCGGCGCGGACTCCGTCGCCGGGACGAGCTATGTCGAACGCCCGGTGATCCCGGCGATCAGCGGCCGGATGGGCCGGCTCCAGGACCAGACGGGTCAGCTGCTCGAGAAACTCAATAAGCTCGAAATCCAATCGGTACTGACCAGCGTGGAGGGTACTGCCGAGAGCTTCGAGGCGACGTCCCGCAGCGTCGAGCGTACGGCGACATCCATACAGGGCCTGCTCGACGACTCGGCGACGCGCGAGTTGCCACGTCAGATGGACGAGACACTGGGCGAGCTCCGCAGGACATTGGAAGGCTTCAACAAGGATTCTCAGCTCTACCAGCAGTTCCATGGCGTCCTCGGCCAGATGGAGTCGGTCATGCAGGATCTCCAGCCCCTGGTGCGCACGCTCCGCGAGCAGCCCAATGCACTGATCTTCGACCAGAAGGATGTCGAGGACCCCGAACCCAGGGCTCCACAACAATGAGACGCCACGCTCGCAAGCCCCCGCGGCGGCGGTGGTGGTTGCCGGTAACCGCGTTAGCGGCCACGGTACTGATCGCCGGGTGCAGCACCCGCCAGCCGAGTGAAGGCCCGACGCATTACCTGCTCACTGACGAGCCCTCGGCCGCGGAGCCGACGGGTGGCCAGCGGTTATTGCGCGTCCAGCGCATCGAACTCGCAGGCTATCTGGATGTCGAGGGTGTCGTGATGCAGACCAGCGACGTCGCGGTTCGAGCGGCCCGAAACCACCTCTGGGCGGAAGATCTCGCCGCACAGCTGCACCGCGATCTGCGCCAGCGGCTGGCGGAGCGGCTCGACGGTGTCCGGGTGCTGGGACCGGATGAGCGACTCCACGCACCGCAGCGCGAGATCATGGAACTGACGGTGACGGTCGACCGGTTCCAGGGCCGGTTCGACGGTTACGCCATCGTTGGCGGCAGATGGCAGCTTCTGGATAGCGCGGGCGAGGTCGAGGCGGGTCAGCGGTTCCAGCGCGAGGCGGTTTTATCGCACGATGGTTACCCCGCGCTCGTGGGAAGCCTGAAAGACGCCTGGACAAATATCGTGGCCGGCATCGCCAATGGAGTTCGGGGCGCGTGGTCCGCCGATGGGAGCGCTGGCTGATACCCGTGGACCGCGGGATCGATATTTCCACCCCCCCGCAAATCCGTATACTTCGCACCCCGATTTACCCCCCGGCGCTCGCTCAATGGCGGCGGCAATTTGTCACTGAACCGGTACCGAACGCATGACTCTCGAACGCATCCTCCCCCGCCTTGCCGATGAAACCGGCGCCCGGACGCAACAGATCGCCGCGGCGGTCGAACTGCTGGACAGTGGCGCCACCGTCCCGTTCATCGCGCGCTACCGCAAGGAAGCCACCGGCGGGCTGGACGACATGCAGTTGCGCCAGCTCGAAGAGCGGCTGCGCTACCACCGCGAACTGGAAACGCGGCGCGCGACGGTCATCGCCTCGATCGAAGAACAGGGCAAACTGACCGATGAGCTGCGCCAGCGGATCGAGGCCGCGGACACGAAAACGCGCCTGGAGGATCTGTATCGCCCGTACGTCAAGAAACGCCGTACCAAAGCGCAGATCGCGCGCGAGGCCGGGCTCGAACCACTGGCGCAATCGCTGCTCGCCGACCCGTCGCTGACCCCGGAAACGGAGGCGGAGCGATTCATCGACGCGGACAACGGCGTAGCCGACGCCGCAGCGGCACTGGACGGCGCCCGCCAGATCCTGATGGAGACCTTCGCCGAGGAACCGGAAATGAACGGGCGGCTGCGTGAATACGCGTGGGCGCAGGGCCGGCTGCAGTCGAAACTGCGCAGCCGGCTCGACAAGGACAAAGAAGAACTCGCGGAGAAGTTCTCTGACTACCACGACGCCATCGAGCACGTACGGAAGATCCCCTCGCATCGTGCGCTCGCGATGTTCCGGGGCCAGACCGAAGAAATCCTGTCCCTCAACCTCGTCATCGACGAGCTCGACGAAAACGGCAACCTCAAGGCCGAGCGTTCCACCGGCGAAGTCATGATCGCCGAGCAGTTCGACATTATCGACCGCGGCCGCCCGGGCGACCACTGGCTGCTGGAAACGGTGCGCCGGGCCTGGCGCGTCAAGCTGCAATGGCACATCGAGATGGAGATCAAGAAACAGCTGCGCGAGGGCGCCGAGCAGGAAGCCATCAAGGTCTTCGCGACCAACCTGAAAGACCTGCTGCTGGCCGCACCCGCCGGCCCGCGCCCGACCATCGGCCTCGATCCGGGCATCCGCACCGGCGTAAAGGTCGCCGTGGTCGATGCCACGGGCAAGCTGGTCGACACCGCCACCATCCACCCGCTGCCGCCGAAAAAAGACCGGGACGGCAGCATCGCCACGCTCGCGGCGCTGTGCGAAAGGCACGGCGTGGAGCTCATCGCGATCGGCAACGGCACCGGCTCGCGCGAGACCGACCAGCTCGCGGCCGACCTGCTCAAGCGCCACCCGAATATCCAGGCGAACAAAATCGTCGTTTCCGAGGCCGGCGCGTCCGTATACTCGGCATCCGAGATCGCATCACGCGAATTCCCCGACGTGGACGTATCCCTGCGCGGCGCCGTATCCATCGCGCGCCGTCTGCAGGACCCGCTCGCGGAACTGGTGAAGATCGACCCGAAATCCATCGGCGTCGGCCAGTACCAGCACGATGTGTCACAGGTAAAGCTCGCCCGCATGCTGGATGCCGTCGTCGAGGACTGCGTAAATGGCGTCGGCGTCGACATCAATACGGCCTCGGCGCCGTTGCTGTCGCGCGTATCGGGCCTGGGTGCGGGGCTCGCGGACAACGTCGTGCGCTACCGCGAGGAACACGGCGCGTTCCGCAATCGCCGCGAACTGCGCAAGGTCTCGCGCCTGGGCGACAAGGCCTTCGAGCAGTGCGCCGGCTTCCTGCGGATCATGAACGGCGACAATCCGCTCGACTCCTCCGCCGTGCACCCGGAGGCCTACCCCGTCGTCGAACGAATCCTGGAATCAACCGAGCGTGATATCCGCCAGCTCGTCGGCGATGCGGGCTTCCTGCGCGGCCTCGCCGCGAACGACTTCACCGACGAACGATTCGGTGAGCCGACGGTCCGGGACATCCTCGCGGAACTCGAGAAACCCGGCCGCGACCCGCGACCCGAATTCCGCACGGCCGAGTTCCGCCCGGACGTCAACGAGATGAAAGATCTGCGCGAAGGCATGCGCCTGCAGGGTGTCGTCACCAACGTGGCCAACTTCGGCGCCTTCGTGGATGTCGGCGTCCACCAGGATGGTCTGGTCCACATCTCGCAGATCGCCGACCGGTTCGTGAAGGATCCGCACCACGAAGTGAAAACCGGTGATGTCGTCTCGGTCCGCGTCCTCGACGTCGATCTGAAACGCAAACGGATTGCGTTGACCATGCGCAGTGAAGACACGGATGAAGCGAAGGAAGACGCAAAAGCATCAAAAGGGAACAGCGACCGCCAGCGTCAGAAATCGCGCCAACCGCAGCAGCCTGAAACGGCCAACAACCCATTTGCCGACGCGCTGGCCGGGATGAAAAGGAATTAGCGGTCATACCGCCGGGAACGAGGGTGACTACTCGGGCGGAACCGAGCCGCGGAGTTCGCCCACGAGTGTCTTTTGCGCGTCCGTCAGGGGGCCTTCCGCGGCGCGCAGGACATAGTTGATATCCGGCGCTGTGGCGATCGCAGTCGTGCCCGGCCAGGTGCACTGGTCCTCGGTCATGAAGCCGCGGTTCATCAGCGCAACACCAAACCCGGCACTGACGGCGGCGCGGACGCCGGCGATGCTCGCGCTCTGCAGCACCTCCTCGTAAGCGATCCCGGCCGCATCGAGCAGCCCGCCCGCGACACGCCCATAAAAGCATCGCGAACCGAAGGTTACCAGCGGCAGCGGATCATCCGCGGAGAACTGGGCGTCCGCGGCCTGCACGAACCGCAGTTCGTCCTGCCAGAGCACGAAATCGTCGAAGCGCACTTCGTGGTCCTCGACCGGCATAACCCCCAGGTCGACCTCGCCGGCATCGACCCACTCTGCAACCTTGAGTGAGGACTCGACCCGGATCTGCAGGCGGATAGCCGGATGTGCCCAGCGGAACCGCCCGGCGATGCCTGCCACCCGGTTTACGGCCACATCGTCCGTGGCCCCGAGACGAATGGAACCGCTGAGCGCCGAACCCCGGAAGCGCTGCACCGCGGCGTCGTGCGCGGACAGGATACGATCCGCGAATTCGATCAGCTCGCGGCCCTGCCGGGTCGGTCTCAGCGTGCGCCCTTCACGGCGCAGCAGGGTCCGCCCGACGCGTTCCTCCAGGCGGCGCAGTTTCCAACTGACCGCCGACTGCGTCAGGCACAGGCGCGCCGCCGCCTCGGTCACTCCGCCGACCTCGGCCACCAGCTTGAGGGCTCGCAGTGATTCCGTATCCAGTCTCATCCAGCGATGATGACAGAATTCTCTACGGTCGCGAATAATTGTCATTGGTGACATATGCCGAGCCGAGCTATTCTCCCGGCTCGATTATTTCCCCTCTCGAGCGTGGTTGGAGAAGACGTGTCCGAGGCATTGACCGACATTGAATTCGTGGTGAAGGCGGTCCCGTTCGGTGGCGGTGCGACCGAGTTCCAGCAGAGCATGGCGCCGCATCCGCTGATTTACCAAGAGTTGCCTTACGACCCGAAGTTCGGGGTCTACAACAATCGCCTGCGCTCGCTCGCTTACGCCAACACCGATACGCGCGCTCTGTATTGGCGCCTGCGCCGTCAGGTGATGGTCTCGCACACGGGCGAGTTGCCGATCGAGATCCGCGGCAACGACGCGGAGGCCCTGCTGGAGCGGGTATTCACGCGCAGCGTGGCCAAGGTACGCGTCGGACGCTGCAGCTACCAGATCGCCTGCTACCCGGATGGCGGCACGATCATGGACGGTGTGCTCATGCGCCTCGATGCCAACCGGTTCTGGTACGTGCAGGGCGACGGCGAATTCTACAGCTGGCTGCGCGCGCAGGGGGCGGGGCTTGATGTCGAGATCTTCAACCCGCACGTGTGGGTCAGCCAGATCCAGGGCCCGCGCTCGATGGACGTGCTGGAAGCGGTCGCGGACGATGGAATGCCGGAGCCATTCCGCTACTTCGACATGGCCGAGATCCGCATCGGCGGCCAGCGCGTGATTATCACCCGGACCGGCTTCACCAATGAGCTCGGTTGGGAGTTCTACCTGGAATCCGATGTCGATGCAGCCGCGATCGGCGACCACATCATGTTCGCCGGTGAGGAATGGGGCATCCACACCACGCCCGCCGAAGTGACCAACGCACGGCGCATCGAGGGCGGCCTGCTGTTCTCCGGTACCGATTTCAACCAGGATACGACGCCGTTCGACGCCGGCTTCGGGGCACTGGTCGACTTCAACAAAGGCGACTTCATCGGGCGCTCGGCGCTGGAAACCGCGGACCGCCGGAACCGGACCTGGGGCCTGAAGGTCGACGCCGGTATCGCGTGCCACGGCGAGGCCGTGTATATCGATGGCAACCATGTCGGGCGCGTCACCAGCAGCGCGTGGTCCCCCACCATGCAGTGCGGTGTGGCCTTCGTGCGCGTGGATGACCCCGATCACGGACCCGGCACCGTCTTCGACGTGGCCTGCATGGACGGGCAGACGCACACTGGCGAGCTGTGCGAATTGCCTTTCTACGACAAGGCCGGCGACATCCCCCGCGGCCGCGCAACGGAACTGCCCGAGGTACCGAACGAGGTCTGAGCGCACCGCTGGCTTGATCCGGAGCCGCCGCGATCACCGCAACCGAAGGCTGTAGTGAGAGCAGCAACCGCAATCGAAGTCCGGCCTGGGCTGTCGTATTCCGGCGATAACGCCGTCGAACCAGGCCACCACGCGCATATCCCCTGGGGCTTCGGAGGAGGCCGTCGAAGTAGCGGCCCTGGTGCTCGCACCGGCCCCCGTGGAGCGCGCCCCAGCCACCGGGACAATGGCCCCGACGGTGATACGACGCACGCATCCAGCGGGGTGCAGGTCGTGAGGACGGTCGGCGCAACCGGCTACGCCATCCTCGGCGCCGCATTGACAGCCATAGCGTTCGGCCTGGCCCGGTACGCGTTCGGCCTCTTCGTGCCGTCGATCCGGGCCGATCTCGGGCCGGCTCGGACATCATCGGCATTGTCAGCTCACTGCCTTTTGTCAGTTTCGTCGGCACAAGCCTGCTCGCACCCGTGGTGGCCAATCGCCTGGGCGCACGCAAGGCCGCGATGGTGGCGAGTGGTATCGGCTTCGGGGGCCTCGCGCTGATCAGTCAGGCGGGGCACCTGAGCGGACAACTGCTCGTGACCGGGGTGCGCCTGCTGCCCAGGCGGCCCTCTCTCGGCCCGGTCCTGCCATTCGTATCGATCACCGTCGGACAGGCGGTGGGCTCCCCCGTCGCCGGCTGGGCGATCGAACGCCACGACTATGTCGAGGCGTTCGGTGCCTTCGCCGTGCTGGCCGGGCTCGCGGCCGGCAGTGCGCGCCTGTATCCGCTGCCGGCACGCGTCATCATGGCCCAGCGGGTCGCTGATTCGCCCGCGCAGGCCTAGTGGGCCATGCGGCCGCGCCTATGCGTGCTCGTCAGACGCAACAGGCGGTTCGATCCGACTGCGGAGAAAGGCGCAGGCGCGGCGTGTTATCCTTCGCGCCCTTTCACCTACCGCCGCCTCGCGGTGAACTGCGCGTGCACGGGCCAGTCAAGGTCTGAACGAGACCGAAATGACGCATTCTCCCGAGTCCCTCTGGGCTGGACGCCACATCGTCGCCTTCGGTCTGCTGGCCATGATGCTGTCGGGCTTTGGCCAGACTTTCTTTGTCGCGGTACTCGGCGCCGACATCCGCGCGGCCTTCGATCTCTCGCATTCCTTTTATGGCGGCATCTACAGTGCCGCGACTCTGCTGTCGGCGTTGTTGCTGCTGCGGGTGGGCCACTGGGTGGATCACTGGCCGCTCGCGCGCGTGACCGTCACCGCGCTCGGCCTGTTGGCGCTCGGCTGCGCGCTCATCGGCTTTGCGCCGCACGTCGCCGTGCTTGCCGCCGGTTTCCTGCTGGTGCGCTTCGGTGGCCAGGGGCTGATCGCCCATATCGGGATTACGACCGCCGGGCGCCATTTCCATTGGCACCGCGGCAAGGCGATTGCGCTGACGGCGATGGGCATGCCCATCGCCGAGGCCATACTGCCCCTGACGGCCATTGTCCTGCTCGGATTCGGAGGCTGGCGCATGCCGTGGTGGGGCGCGACCGGCATACTGGTCGTGATCGCGATACCGGTAATGACGCTGCTGGCCCGCCGTATCCGCCCGCCGGTGACGTCGTCCCCGGAGACGGACACCGAATACAACCTGAACGAGCCCATCAGTTTCACCCGCGGCGAGGCCCTGCGCGATCCGGGCTTCTACGTCCTGCTGCCCGCGGCGCTGATGACCCCATTCATCGTCACCGCCGTCCTCTTCCACCAGGCGGCACTGGCGGATGCCAGCGGCTGGTCCGTTGAACTGATCGCCTCGGCCTTCACCGGCTATGCGCTGGGGCATGTGGCCGCGCTGCTGCTGGCCGGGCCCCTGGTGGATCGCATGGGTGCCCAGCGCGTGCTGCCGCTGGCGCTTGTGCCCATGGCGCTCGGGCTGATCACCCTGGCCATCGGCGGGCCCGCCTGGGTCGCCTTCCTCTACCTGGGACTGATCGGAGTGACCACGGGGCTTGTAGCGACGGTGGGCGGGTCCCTCTGGGCGGAGCGCTACGGCGTGCGCCACCTCGGAGCCATCCGCGCCGTCGCCCAGGCGATGATGGTGATCTCCACGGCCATTGCGCCGATTACGCTCGGCGCGCTGCTGGATATGGGGATTGGGGCCGCGAGCATCGGTGTCATGCTCGCGACAGGTACCATCAGCTTCGCCGTTCTGGCCGTGTTCGCACCCGACCCGCGCCGGCGGGCAACACCACGACACAGCTCAGCCTGACCAGGAGAGGGTGCGCTGCAGCAGCCGGCAGCTGTCGGCGCCTTCGGGAATTCGGAATAACCCTCTCCTTATTCCCGCCTGGTCCAAACCGAACCCGCTCATGCGGGCATTGTGGCCATCGCTCGTTTTTCGCCTCGCAACGCGCGAATGACTGGATCGGACGGGTCATCGGCGTGTTGACGCTCACGACCCACGACTTCTGGCGCCACACGCACAAGCCCCATCACGCGACCTCAGGCAGCCTCGACCACCCGCATGTAGGCGGTGTCAACAGCCTGACCGTGCGCGAGTTCCAGGCCCTGCCGCGATGGAAGCGGTGGCGCTATCGCCTGTATCGCCATCCGATCGTCCTGTTCGGGATCGGACCGGCCTGGGTGTTCCTGCTCCATGTTCGTCCCCCGTTCGGGTTCATGCGAGCCGGCCGGATGCCGTGGCTCAGGACGATGGCAGCGGCAAACCTATCGAAGGGGGCGAATCCTGGCCCAGACTGGCCGCAATGAACGCCGCCTACATTGCCAGGATGTGTTCCCGGGCATTACCGGTCCGCACGCGGGCTATATCAAGTCCCAGCTGCAGGCGTGGAAAGCCAACTCCCGAAGCAATGATCGCCAGGACCTGATGGGATTCATCGCCAGTCGCATGAGCGATAAAGACATCCGCGCGGTAGCGGTCTGGCTCACCAACCAGGACGCCGCAGCAGAACCCGGGAAGTCTCGACCGTGATCCACAAATCCTTGTTTATTGCCCTGACCACCGCTTCTCAACGCGCCCCGTAGCCGCCGTTGACCGGATAGTGACTCTTACCAAGTGAGCGCGATGGCGATGTGGCCGAGGTATCGGCAGCGCAACGTCGTGCGCTTACTTCATCCCTCCATACCCACCACCTGCCAACCACCTTTTGCAGGTCGTCGCAGCCGCACAAGATTGCTGAACCGCTCAGTCGCCGCGGTGGCGTTCAAGGTGATCGGCAATCTGATCCTTGAGATGGACGCGCCGCTCGCGGGCGTGTTTCTCGGTGTCGCTGTCCACCGGCTCGACCTCGGTCTCCATGCGGTGGATCTGGCGATTGACCGAGTGGTACTCGTCCACAAGCTTTTCAAAATGTGCGTCATTCATTTTGAGCCGATGGATGAGTTCACTCTCCTGCGGAAACTCTTCGGCGAGCTCGTGCGGGGTGTGGGCCATGGTTGCTGTCTCCTCGTGCAGATGGATCAAGGCGCCTCGAAATACGCCTGCAGATAATCAATACCGACGCAGCCGCGTGCGAGCCGCGCAGTATCGCCGCGGTGGCTCGCTCATAGCAAACGGGACCTCGACGGCAAGGCCGGCCGCCCCAACGCGCAATCAGAACCTAGTCCCGTTTCGCAATATCTCGCGCGTTTGGATGGGGCACGCAGAGTCAGCGCAGCAGGCGCGGGACCGATTCCTTCCAGATGCGGCTGAAGACGCGCTCCTCGCCTTCCCAGGCGTCGAGCGTGGCATGGACATGGAAGTGATCCGCGTCGCAGCTGATCAGCGTGCGGGTGTCGGTGCGGATCCGCCAGTCGCCGCGCTCGAGTTCGCGTCGGCCACGGACCTCGCTGTGCAGCGAGCCGAAATCGTCGCCGCGGTACCCATACCACTCCTCGCCATGGACGGTCACGCCCAGATCGACCTCGGGGATGTACCAGCGCCCCTGATCGTTGATGATGTGCAGGGTCGTGGACTCGCGCCCAAGGTCGCGTTCGATAAGCCATTTCGACTCGCCGCGGCGCAGCGTCTCCCACGCCGGCGCGGCCGCGCTCTCGGCCTCGTCGAAGTCTGGCAGCTGCGCGTCGATCGCGGGATCGGCGGCACGCACGGGCAGGTGCAGCCGCAGGGTCTGCGGCCACACTGTCAATGTCACGGGCCTCGGCGGCGCCCACGCGAGCGGCCAGTACGAGGTCGACAGCGACACGCGCAGGCGATGCTCGGCCGCGAACCCGTGGGCGGCGTGGTTCAAGGGCACCCGGACACGATAGCGTTCGCCCGGCTCGAGCGGCGTGGGCGCCTCATGGCCGTCACGGTGGCAGAGGTTGAGCAGACCGTAGGTCACACGCGTCGCCTTGCCATCGGAGGCGATGTCGGACAGGCGCACCGCGAGCATGGCAACGGGCTGGTCGACGGCGATCTCCAGCTCGAGTTCGGGCGCACCGAGGATCTCCAGGCGCTCCGACAGGGGCCGGCAGTCGTAGACCAGCGAGCCACCGTCCTCCTCGCGCTGATCGTAGGGGTGATCGGGCGCGGAGCCGAACGAGCACCACTTGCCGGCCAGCAGTCCCACCGAGAGCGGCGATTGCAGGTCCAGGGGGCCCTCCGGCGGCGCGTCCACCTCCTCAGTAGGCACCAGCCGGCGCTGGGCATCCAGCGCCCAGGGCGCGAACCGCACATGCGGCGACGGCCAGCGGGACTCGGCGACCCAGCGCCCTGGCCGGTAGCGATAGGCGGCCGCCTGCGGCTGGACGCCGTCCTGCAGCCAGACCCGGAGCGTGGGCTCGTCCATGACCCCGGTGTCGCCCTCCCCCAGCCACTCGTCCCACCAGCGCACGCACTCCTGCAGGAATCCGATGGCCGGGCCGGGCTGGCCGAGGTGTGGATACAGGTGGCTCCAGGGCCCGATCAGTCCCTTGCAAGGCGCATCGAGGTGCTCCACCAGGCGGAACACGGCGTTGGAATAGCCATCCGCCCAGCCGCTGACCGCCATCACCGGGCAGCGGATCGCGCTGTAGTCCTCGCAGACCGAACCGTGACGCCAGTAGTCATCGCGGTGGGCATGGCGCATCCACTCGGTCAGCCACGGTCCGCTGCCCGCCAGGCGCTGCCGCCAGAGCTCGCGCCAGCGATCCCCCACGATCGCGGGATCCGGGGGCAGCGAGGCATAGGCGAACATCGTCGACGCCCAGGAGAGATTGTCCGACAGCAGGCAGCCGCCCATGTAGTGGACATCGTCGCGGTAGCGATCGTCGCTGGCGCAGACGGTAACCACCGCCTGCAGCGCCGGGGGGCGACGGGCCGCGAGCTGCAGCGCATGGAAACCGCCCCAGCTGATCCCGATCATGCCCACCCGGGCGTTGCACCAGGGCTGGGCGGCGAGCCAGGCCAGCACGTCCTCGCCGTCGCACAGCTCCTGTTCCGTGTACTCGTCGGTGAGCACGCCCTCCGAGTCGCCGCTGCCGCGCGCATCCACGCGCACGGAGGCGTAGCCGTGCGCGGCGAAGTACCCATGGATGCGGGCATCGCGGATGCGTTTGATGTCACGCTTGCGGTAGGGGATCGACTCGAGGATCGCCGGTACGCCCGCCGCGGGCGGTTCCGCGGGCAACCACACACGCGCGGCGAGATGCGTGCCATCGCGCAGGCGGATCCAGACATTCTCCTCGATCCGAACCGCGTGCGGCGTGTCCGTTACCGTCTTCATGCGTCACCTCTGCTGCGTTGACTCGGGCCGGGCGTGGGTCGATACTCGCGCGCCCCGGGAAGGCGCCTCCCGCAAAAAAGGGACGGTACACGGCTGCCGGCCCGGCGACCATGCCTGCCGCGACGCCGGCGGGCATTTTCCCGGCGACCGGATCCGGCCTCCCCCGCGCAGGCGCCGCCCGAGTCCCGGCCATCCAGGAGCTTCGATCATGGCTGACAAGCCGGCGTTTGGATTCATCAACCCGCAACCCTACATGGCCGATGCGATCGAGCGACTGAACGAGCACCTGGCCATCCATGCGATCCACCCGCTGGGCTGGTACCCGGCCGAGATGAGCGCACTCGCCGACGACTGTCGGGCGCGCGGGATCCGGGCGGTCGGTGGATTCGCCCAGAAGGACGCCTTCCAGCACCTGCTCATCAACGAGCAGCTGGGTAACATGGTTCCGTCGCGCCTCGCCTTCTTTTACTGCATGAACAAGTACCTGATGCGCACGCTCGAGCAGCGGCCCTTCTTCTTCGCGCCGGTCGACCCGATGCACGAATCGGATGACGCGATCATCGCACGCATCCCCGATGAGGAATGGCCGTTCATGCTCAAGAACACGTCGCTGTCGCTCGGCCGCGGCATCTTCAAGATCAGCGATGCCGACAAGCTCCGCCACGTTCTCGCGTCCTACCGCGAGGACTGGGAACTGCAGAACCTCATCGCCAGCCAGACGGCCTCCTGGCTCGACGGCGTCGACCGCGAATCCGTGCCGGCGATCGCCCCCCCGTTCATCGCCGAACATTATGTCGACCTCAACCAGTGCGTCGAATACTGCTACGAGGGCTACGTGACCGCCGACGGGCGGATCGTGCACTACGCCCTGACCGAGGAGATCTATTTCTCGGACCACCAGGCCCTGGGGTACCTGACCCCGCCCATGTCCATCTCCGGGCATATGGCCGACCGGATCGAGGCCTGGGTCGAGGGATACATGCGCAGACTCGTCGATCTCGGGTATCGCAACCAGTTCTTCAATCTCGAGTTCTGGATCATGCCGGACGGCTCGATCAACCTTACCGAGATCAACCCCCGGGCCGCCCACTCCTACCACTACAACTACCTGTACTCGTTCGGTAATGAACTCTTCGCGGATAACCTCCTGCTCGCCGCCGGCGATCGTCCGGGCGGGGACACGCCATGGCACCAATGGCGCGCAGGCGCGGACCACGCGTATACCCTTGTCGTTCTGATCACCGGCAAGGAGGCGGGCCGGGTCGCCGACATCCTCGATTACGACTATGTCGAGCGCCTGGAGCAGGAAGAAGGCGTGCTCATTCGGCACATGAAGAACCCCGACGACGAAATCCGCGAGGGCGACCTTACCGCCGCCGGCGTCATGCTGCTGCAGCTGTGGATCAGCGCCGCCACCGTGCCCGAACTCATACAGGGTGAGCGCACAATCCGATCGAGCATCTACCGCACCCCGCAGTCCGACGTGGAGTATCCGGATTACTGGGAGTAGGCCGGCCGGCGACTGGCGGTTACCCCGATAATCTACTGAGCCCGATCAATCCAGCTCAAGGTTACCCCTGCCGGAGGGCGTGCGCGCCGTGGCGCTGGGCATCGCGCACACCGAGCGGGATCATTGCCACCTGTTCTCGCCGGAGAGAGTCGATCTGGACCGCGTACTCGGGACGGCCTGGCCGTTAGAGGCGGGCCGGATAACCTCAAGGCCTGGCCCCGCCCTCCCGATACCGCAGGTCCGCCGCCAACACGATCAGGCACGGACAGGTACTGCGGCCGCCTCCTTGACAGGGTCAAGGAGGCCGCCAGCGGTAAAACGCGAGACCTGAACCGTTTCCTGCTCCCCGCCAGGACGCTTACACCGGGTCGACCGCTGATCTCCCGGCGGGCACAATCGTGTCCGCAAATGGGACGAGCGCCTCCAGCCGCCACGATCAACCGGCCTTTGCGAAAGATTCGGCGGCGCCGATGACAAGGCACACCCTGATACGTATATGACCCGCCCCTCGCTACCCCTGCTGTTGACCATATTTGTTCCCGTCCTCGTCGGGCTCCTGATGTTCACCCTCGTAGTCGTCGCGTTCGAGGCGGCGCGTGGTGTCGCCGTCGAAGAGCAGGAGCAGGCTATCGAGGAACTGGTAGAACTCACGGCCGGTTCCATCGAGCGACTGTGGATCGCGCCACGCAACAAGACGGTCCAGGCGCTCGCGCACAGCGACCGCCTACAGCGCCGGCTGGAGGGAGAGCCAAACTTCGACGAACTCGCCCGCGAATGGGCGATCACCAGCAGGATGCTGGAGGGATACTTCTTCATTTACTACGGCCTGCGTGACGGCACCATTGAATACTACCCCGACGGCGAGCTCCCGCAGGACTACGACCCGCGGGACCGCCCCTGGTACAAGGCGGGCATGCAATCCGGGGGCGAACCCGCCTGGACGACCCCCTACGCGGAGGCGATCACCGGCGAGATGGTCGTGAGCACGGTCGCCCCCATCCAGCGGGACGAACGAAAGGTCGGAGTGATGTCCACCGACATCACCTTCGACGGGCTGGAGGCGATCCTCGGTCAGGTCCAGCTCCCACCCGGCAGCTCGGTGTTTTTGCTCGACCCGGACGGCCGGCCCTTCATCGGCACGAAAGCGGAATACGTGGGCCGGGACCGCTTACCCGCGAGCGCTGACAAGTCCTTCACGGAGTCAAGCGCCCCGCTATCCAACGGGTGGCGCGTCAGCGTAATCGTGCCGCGCACGGCGATGGCGGAATCCTTCGCGGCGCTTCGCTGGCCCATCGTTAGCGCATCCGCTCTGATCCTGCTCGCCGGCACCGCCATCGTCGCGATACTCGGGGTCCGCACGGCCTGGCGTACCTCGCGACTCGCCCATTATTTCCGGGAGAGCCTGGAACATGCCTCGCCCCTGCGCAATCTCTTCCAGACCCGTGATGAGTTCTCTTTTCTCAACCACCATTTCAACCGGGCCGTTGCAAAGGCCCGCGGCGCCGAGGAGGAAAAGATCGCCCGGGAACGCAGCTTCCGTTTCCTGGTGGAACAGGCACCGGTGGGGTTCTTCCGGACGAACCGGGCTGGGGCCCTCCTGTACATCAACCCGCGCTGCGCGGAAATACTGGGTTACACGCAGCAGGATGCACAGGAAGAACTCGCCTCCGTATGGGATCTCTACGAGGACTTTGAGGACCGAAGAGGCTTTCTCAAGGAACTCGTCGACCACGGCGAGGTCCGGAACCGGAAGATCCGGTTCCGCAGGAAGACGGGCGAGACCATATGGATATCCATGACCGCTCACATCGACACCAGCGGCGACGGCCCGGGCGAGTCGTCCCCGCAAGGCTCGGCCGACTTCGAGATCGAAGGCTTCCTCATCGATGTCACCCGGGAGATGGAGGAGCGCGACTCTTTGGAAAGCATGGCCCACAGCGATGCCCTCACCGGCGCACTCAACCGGCGAGCATTCGAAAAGGCCGCCGATACCATCGCCGCGAACGCCCGCTCCACCGGCAAGCCCGTTGCGATCCTTATCTTCGATCTGGACAGGTTCAAGTCGATCAATGACTCGTGCGGTCACGCCGTCGGCGACAGCGTCCTCCAGAGCCTGGTCGATGTTGGTCAGCAACAGATCCGGGACAAGGATATCTTTGCCCGCGTCGGAGGGGATGAATTCGCCATCCTGTTGCCCGACTCCGACCGAGCGGCTGCCTGCAGCCTGGCCATGCGGCTGCGTGACTCCATCGCCTCCACACCCGCGCCCGAACCGCTGTCGGAGCCGCCCACGTGCAGCATCGGGATCAGCGTCCTTGAAGGCGGGTATGTGCAGATCCCGGAGCTTATGAAGCGAGCCGACAAGGCCATGTATCAGGCGAAAGCGGCGGGAAGGGGGCTGGTGGAATGCGACCCCGAAGCCATGTAATCCCCTTGCGGCATCGTAATGGTATAACCGCCGCCCACGCCGCGCGCTCGACCTCCTTTTCGAGCACGCGTTCCATGCAACGGCGATCGTTGACCGCGCACGCGACGAGCCCACGCAGGCCTGCCCAATCCGAAGGTAAACCGCATGGCCAGCAATTTCCCCGCCTCCCTTCCGCGTACACACTCCTTGCCGTATCGTGCCTGACATGAACGGCTTCGAACTGCATCCACGACTGGCCGCTGACACCCACCGGCTGGGCCGGCTCGACCTCAGTCTGGTTCTCCTGCACCGCGATGCCGGCGTACCCTGGTATCTGCTTGTGCCAATTGTCGACGCTGCCGAATCGATCGACCTGCCCCGCGGCGAGCGGGACCGGTTACACACGGAGATCCATCACCTCGGTAAATTCGTGCGCGAGGAACACAACCCTGACCGGCTCAACATCGCGACCATCGGTAACCAGGTACCGCAACTGCACGTCCACATAATCGCCCGCCACGAACACGACCCGTGCTGGCCCGGTGTGGTCTGGGGACGGCTCGCGACGGAGCAGCGATATAAAGATGCGGACGTGGACGCACGCCGCGCCGCGCTGGCCGAAAGACTGGGCCTGCGCGTGGAAGCCGGGGGATAAAACGATCAAACGGTGGCGGCACACATCTCCGGAGTCCAGGTAACAATCCGACGGATCGCCGCCAGTCCCGCTGGTTTTCAGCCGCCCCCGAACATCCCATTACGGGAGCGGGATCGCCCGTTGGCTCTCAGGCTCCCCCATCGGGACGATCCCGGGCCCAGCCTGATCGCTCGTTGGTCGAGTCGATATGAGCGTGATCCCACCCCCGAATCGATCGAGAGGCCGGTCGAGCCTCCGAGGGTTACCGTCAATCGCCCCACCCGGCGATGATCGAGCGCGCGCTGAATCTTGGGACGCGGAGACATCGAACCCATGCTGAAGGGTTCACTTCATACACTTGCAGTCGAACCCGCCTGCGCTCTACGACCTCACCGACCATTGGAGATTCCCATGTCACTAGCCGATGTACCAGAGTCGATGTTGCCCCATCTGATCCACGGCGTTGCTGATCTTTCCTTCAACGCAATTACAATCACCCGTTCCAGCGAATCAAGCGGCCCGGAGATCGTCTACGTGAACGATGCTTTCACGCAACTCACCGGATACCCCTACGAAGAGGTCATTGGACAGACCCCCGGCATGCTCCAGGGTTCTCAGACGGATTCCGCCGTCCTGAAGCGGCTGGACGAAACGGTGAAGCAGGGCGAGACGTTTCACGGGCGAGCCACCAACTACCGCAAGGACGGCTCGTCCTTCGAGATGGAGTGGAAGGTGATGCCGCTGGGCGAGGTCGATGGCGTGGCCCATTATCTCGCCGTGCAGCGGGAAGCACCGATGGACTGATCGCCGCGCGCCCGCCTGGTCGCCTTCGGTAGCAATCGGGTCTGGGCGGAGGCTGGCAAGACGGCGCGCCCGGGTCGCCGGCAGGGCTCCCCGGGCGCCGGGGCTTACGCGTCCACCATCTGCATGCCCTTCATGCCGTGAATCTCGCCGAAACATTCGGCGATGGCCTTGTAGAAGCCGCCGAGCGTCTCGTCGGCCTTGTGCATCGAGACACGACCTCGTCCCGGTTGACCGTTCGCCCGTATACCGTCCGCGGAACGCCTGTTCTGCCCACCACCTATTCCACCCCGCTTTTTCAGCGCCCGGGCGTGCGGGGATCATAGTGCCCGAGCATGCGCTCGAAGGTCTCGACTGCACCCCGGGACAGGCCGTAGGGGGCCTCGAAGTTGATACCGGGGGCAAGGCCGAGCTCGCACACGCGATCCGTAATACGGCGGTAGAGATCAAACAGGCGATCCTGTCGCTCGTTATGGCTCTGGGCTGCGGTCTCTTTCACCCACTGCATTTCGTCGGTCGTGTTCGCATCCTGGATCAGCCACTGGATCAGACCTTTCTCCGCCTCGATCGCGGGCACGTACCCGAACGAAAGAATGAGCTCCGGGGGCCGCTCGAACTCGAGCGCGAGGCCACGGGCGACGTCGATGATCGCGTCACCGTAGAGCAGCTGCGTGATCATGAAATTGGCACCGGAACGGACCTTTGCGCCGAGTCGGTCGCGCTCGTTTGCGCGCGATGGGATGGTGATCACGCCGCACCCATCCAGTTGATCCCGGAAATGGATCAGGGCCTGGTCAGGGAACAGGCCGACGAGTTCGGATGCAGCGTACTCGCGTGGCACGCCGATAAACACCATGCGCTCGATGCACTGCTGGCGCGCCCGGGCAACGCGTCGCTCCAACTCGGTCGTGGGTGAGAACGGTGTCACCTGGGCGACGATGGCATCGAGGCTCGGCAACTCGTGCGCCAGGGCGGCCTGGTAGTCGAGCGGGTCCTCATGCTCGATGAATTCGCCCGGACGGAAGCTGTCCTCGTCGATCAGCATCGGCACAAACAGGCTGTCGAGGGCCTCGCGCAGGCGCGTGCCGGCAAGCCGCTCACGTAGATCCTGCGCCTGTTCGCGACCACCCTCCAGGCCGAGGCTCTGGGGCGGCGGTGGTGTGCCAAGGCTGATGGTCGGCATGCGCTGTCCTCCGAGGCAGTGCGATCGCGGATATCCGCTGCGCGTTAGACGGCGGTCAAGGGCGTGCTGGATTTACGCCGGCCCACACTTTTCCCCGAACAGGATCCGGGCGAACCGGCTGCTTTGAAATCATGCTCGCGCTGGCGGATGCCAGGATCCACCGTAGACGAACTTTCGGTCCCTGAGCCTGCCGCAATCACGGTGCCGCGGATCAAGCCCGATCCAGTAATTGCATAAAGCCGGAATCCGGGATCGGCTTCATCTGGGCTACGTTGGTCAGACGTCCACTTCGACGCCATCGACTTTCTGGAAGCCGCGCGGCAGGCGGGCGCCGCGTTTGCCGCGTTCGCTCCAGTATTCTTCGAGTTCCTGTCTTCTGAGCGTGGTGTGGCGCTTGCCGGCGTAGACCGTCAGTTTACCCTTCTCCGGCACGGACGCCAGCGCCACCATTCGCTCTTCGCCGCTGGAGAACTTCTTGGCCGGGATGCCGAGGATTCTTGAACCCTTGCCTCGTGCCATGAGCGGGATTTCTGCGGCCGCGAACACCAGCAGATTCCCGTTCGAATGGATCGCGCAGATCCAATCGGTTTCCATGTTGTAGATGGGGCTCGGGATCAGGGGGTTGCTGCTCTTCGGCACGGTGAGCACGGCCTTGCCAGTGCGGGTGCGGGCCTGGATCTCGCCGAGCGTGGTGATAAAGCCATTGCCGGAGTCGGTGGCGAACAGGTACGGCTGGTCGTCCCGCCCCATCAGCGTGGCGAGGAAGGTGGCACCGTCCGGCGGCTTGAGTTTGCCGGAGAGGGGTTCGCCGTGGCTTCTCGCGCTCGGGAGTTTGTGGGCGGGCAGCGTGTACACGCGGCCGGTGCTGTCGAGGAACATGACGCTCTGGTTGGTCTTGCCCCACGCGGCGTCCTGGAAGCCGTCGCCGGCCTTGTAGTTGAGCTTTTCGGGGTCGACGTCGTGGCCCTTGGCGGCTCGGACCCAGCCCTGCTTCGAGAGGACAACGGTGACCGGTTCGCTCGGGACGAGGTCGGTCTCCTGCAGGGCCTTGGCCGGTCCGCGCTCGGTGATGGGTGAGCGGCGTTCGTCGCCGAATTTGTCGCCGGCGGCTTTGAGTTCCTTTTTGACCAGCGTCTTGAGGCGGTTCTGCGAACCGAGGGTCTTCTCGATGTCCGCCTTCTCCTTTTCGAGCTCGTCCTGCTCGCCGCGGATTTTCATCTCCTCGAGCTTGGCGAGGTGGCGCAGGCGCAGTTCGAGGATGGCCTCGGCCTGGCGGTCGGACAGGTTGAAGCGCTTCATGAGCGCGACCTTGGGCATGTCCTCCTCGCGGATGATGCGGATGACCTCGTCGATGTTGAGGTAGGCCGTGAGCAGGCCTTCGAGGACGTGCAGGCGGTCGCTGACCTTGTCGAGGCGCCACTGCAGGCGGTTGCGCGTGGTCTCGGTGCGCCAGTCGAGCCATTCCCTGAGCAGGTCACGCAGGTTGCGCACACCCGGGCGGCCATCCGTGCCGATGAGGTTCATGTTGACGCGGTAGCTGCGCTCGAGCTCGGTGGTGGCGAACAGGTGATCCATGAGCTGTTCGATATCCACGCGGTTGGAGCGCGGAGTGATGACCAGGCGCACCGGGTTCTCGTGGTCGGACTCGTCGCGCAGGTCCTCGACCATCGGCAGCTTCTTCGCCTGCATCTGCTCGGCGATCTGCGCGAGTACGCGGCTGCCGGAGACCTGGTACGGCAGCGCGGTGATGACGACGTCGCCGTTCTCGCGCTCCCAGCGGGCGCGGGCGCGCAACTGGCCGCCGCCGGTCTCGTAGATATTCTTCAGGTCCGCGCGCGTGGTGATGACTTCGGCGGCCGTCGGATAATCCGGGCCGGGCAGCGCCTCGACCAGTTCGTCGATGGTCGTGCTCGGCTTCTCGAGCAGCATGACGCAGGCGTTCACGACCTCCTGCAGGTTGTGTGGTGGGACGTCGGTGGCCATGCCGACCGCGATGCCGGTGGTGCCGTTCAGCAGCACATGCGGCACCTGTGCGGGCAGCAGCGTCGGCTCGTTGAGGGCGCCGTCGAAGTTCGGCTGCCAGTCGACCGTGCCCTGGGCCAGTTCATCCAGCAGCACGGCCGAGAAGGCGGACAGGCGCGCCTCGGTGTAGCGCATGGCGGCGAAGGACTTGGGATCGTCCGGCGAGCCCCAGTTGCCCTGCCCGTCCACCAGCGGGTAGCGGTAGGTGAACGGCTGCGCCATGAGGACCATGGCCTCGTAGCAGGCGCTGTCGCCGTGCGGGTGGAACTTGCCGAGGACGTCGCCGACCGTGCGGGCGGATTTCTTGTGCTTGGAGCTCGACGACAGCCCGAGCTCGGACATGGCGTAGACGATACGCCGCTGCACGGGCTTCAAGCCGTCGGCGATGTGCGGCAGCGCGCGGTCGAGGATGACGTACATCGAGTAGTCGAGGTACGCCTTCTCGGCGAACTGGGAGAGTGGCTGGCTCTCGGATCGGGCGTCGAAGAGGTCGTCGGTGGATTCGGTCATGGGGTCGTGTTTTCTTCCGATTCGGTTCGGGAACCACAGATGGACACAGATGGACACAGATAAAAACCACTGAGGAGGCTGCGCGAACGCGCACGAACAAGCGACCCGGATCGTCGTTCATACTGACTGGAAGCAGACCCGATCAATCTGTGTTCATCTGTGTCCATTTGTGGTTCCTGTTTGCGATCCAGCGCCTTCACTCGTTGTACCCTCCGTCGATGCCCTCGGCTTCGGGGTCGTCGATGTTGGGGACGCGGCCGGTGGGGACGCCGCCGGCGGCCTCGTCGCAGTGGCGGGGCTGGTCGTCGAAGTACATGTGGGGGCGGAAGGCGCGCAGGACGTTGCGTTTGGCCATGCCGCCGAGGAAGAAGGTCTCGTCGACCGACACGCCCCACTCCATCAGCGTGCGGATGACGCGCTCGTGGGCCGGGCTGTTGCGGGCGGTGACGAGCGCGGTGCGGATGCTCGGGCTGTTGGGGTCCGCGCTCTTGCGGACATCCGCGAGGCTCTTGAGCAGCTTGGCGAACGGGCCTTCGGGCAACGGGCGGCGCGCGTGTTCGATCTCGTGGGCCTGGAAGGCCTCGAGGCCGTGCTCGCGATAGACGCGGTCGGCTTCGTCGGAGAACAGGACGGAATCGCCATCGAAGGCGATGCGGATCTCTTCGATCTCTTCGTAGGGCTCGGTCGGCACCGAGTACAGCAGCGCCGAGGCGACACCCGAGGTGAGGCCGCGCTCGACATCCGCCGGGTCCTGGGAGAGGAATAGGTCGACGTCGAAGGCGTGCAGATAGGCCGCCAGCGGGTTGCCGCCAGTGAGGGCCGCGCGCGAGATGTCGAGGCCGTAGTGGTTGATCGAGTTGAAGATGCGCAGACTCGTCTCGGACGAGTTGCGCGACATGATCACCACCTCCACCCGCCGGCGCTCGGGCTCCAGCGTGTTCAGCCGCAGCAGGGCCTTGACCAGCGGGAAGCCGGTGCCCGGCGGGAGGATATCCGCCTCATGGTCGAGCTGATACTGCCGGTAAGCTTCGAGACCCTGCGTATTGAACAGATGATCCTCGTCCGAAAGATCGAACAGGGCTCTGGAAGAGATCCCTACGACGAGGTATTGGCTGAGGTCTACCGCCATTTTCGGGCTCCTGTAGAACCACAGATGGACACAGATGAACACAGATAATGCGTCATAGGGCGATTCGCCGGCAATCCAGCCGCGGGCGGCGGAAATTGAGTATCAGGCCGAGGCGCAACCCTGTGATGCGAAGGTAGTTGAGCATCTGCCCCGCTTCCGGATCTCCGATTCGGTCGACCACCTTGGTATCCACGATCACGCGCTGAAAGACGACAAGATCCGGCACGAACTCTCCAACACGACAATTCTTGTACTCAACGGGATATCTGGGCTGCTGACGATACGGTAGCTCCCGCAACCCGAATTCGCGAACCAGTGCATTCTCGTAAGGCTTCTCCAACAACCCGTGCCCAAGCGTGTTCAGCACTTCGTGAGCACACGAAATGATCTGCCGGGTTTCGTCCTTGCAGACATCCATTGTCGCTCACCTCTCCCTGTAGCAGTGCGTCCCTCATCTGTGTTCATCCGTGTCCATCTGTGGTTCCCGTCTCACCTCGATACTATGGATCACCCCAGGATCTCCGCCAGGTTGCCGCGTTGTTCCAGCCAGGCGCGGCGATCGGCGACGCGTTTTTTGCCGAGCATCATGTCGAGCAGGGTGTTGGTGTCGTCGCCGTCTTCGACGGTGAGTTGGACGAGGCGGCGGGTGTCGGGGGCCATGGTTGTCTCGCGGAGCTGGAGCGGGTCCATTTCGCCGAGGCCCTTGAAGCGGGTGACCTGGGGTTTGCCTTTCTGTTTCTCGGCGGCGATGCGATCCAGGACCCCGTCTTTCTCCTCGTCGTCGATGGCGTAGTAGATGTTCTTGCCGATGTCGATACGATACAGCGGCGGCATGGCGACGTAGACGTGGCCGGCGGCGACGAGGGGGCGGAAGTGGCGCACGAACAGGGCGCACAGCAGCGTCGCGATATGGGCGCCATCCGAATCCGCGTCCGCCAGGATGCAGAGCTTGTTGTAGCGCAACTTGCTGAGATCCGCGTTGCCCGGGTCGACGCCGAGGGCGACGGTGATGTCGTGCACTTCCTGGCTGCCGAAAACCTCTTCGGGCTTGATCTCCCAGGTGTTCATGATCTTGCCTCTGAGCGGCATGACGGCCTGGAACTCGCGGTCGCGTGCCTGCTTGGCGGAGCCGCCTGCGGAGTCGCCCTCGACCAGAAAGAGTTCGGTGCGGCTGACGTCCTGGCTGGTGCAGTCAGCGAGTTTGCCGGGCAGCGCGGGGCCGCTGGCGACCTTCTTGCGCTGGACCTTGCGCGCCTTTTGCTGGCGGCTCTGGGCGGTACTGACCGCGAGCTGGGCGAGCGCATCGCCGGACTGCGGATGGCGGTTGAGCCACTGCTCGAAGTGATCGCTGACGACACCGGAGACGAACGCCTGGCAGGAACGTGAAGAGAGCTTTTCCTTGGTCTGGCCGGCGAACTGCGGATCCTGCAGTTTCACCGACAGGACCCAGCTCGCGTTCTCGCCGACGTCGTCAGCGGTGATCTTCACGCCCCGTGGCAGCAGCCCGCGCCGATCGGCGAATTCGCGCAGGGCCTCGGTGAGGCCGCTGCGCATGCCGTTCACGTGGGCACCGCCGGCGGGTGTCGGCACCAGATTCACGTAGCTCTCGCTGAAGCCCTCACCGCCATCCGGCAGCCAGGTCACGGCCCAGTCCGCGGCCTCGTGCTCGCCCGTCATGTGGCCGACGAAGGGCTGCTCGGGCGTACGCGGGTAGCCGCTGACGGCCTGGACCAGGTAGTCGGCCATGCCGTCTTCGTACTGCCACTCGGTCTTTTCCTGCGCCGCTTCATCGTGCCAGGTGACGAGCAGGCCCGGGCAAAGCACAGCCTTGGCGCGCAGGAGCTGGGTCAGGCGTTGCCTGTTGAACTTGACGCTGTCGAAGTATTTCGCATCCGGCAGGAACTTCAGGCGCGTGCCGGTGTTGCGCTGGCCGACTTTGCCGACGACCTCGAGCTCGGTCTTCTTCTCGCCGCCGGCGAAGGACATGGCGTATTCCTTGCCGCCACGCTTCACCGCGATCTCGAGATGGCGCGAGAGACCGTTGACCACGGAGACGCCAACGCCGTGCAGGCCGCCCGAGAAGCGGTAATGGCCCTCGGAGAACTTGCCGCCCGAGTGCAGCGTGGTGAGGATGACCTCGACACCGGGTTTTTTCAGTTGCGGGTGGTTATCCACCGGCATGCCACGACCATCGTCGATGACCTCGATCGAGCCGTCGGCGCCGAGGGTCACATCGATGCGTTTGGCGTGGCCGGCGAGCGCCTCATCGACGGCATTGTCGATCACCTCCTGGGCGAGGTGATTCGGTCTCATGGTGTCGGTATACATGCCCGGGCGCTTGCGCACGGGCTCGAGGCCGGAGAGGACCTCGATCGCGGACGAGTCGTAGGCGGCTGTGGTCATGGGATCGGTCGAGACTCCATATGCGGTGGTTTTCTGGCCGGTAGACCCAGGATATTGTAACCGACCCGGGGCCGTTACGTGTCGGCTCGATCCAGTGGACCCGCCGGAGTACAGGTGCACATGGCACAGCGGAACCGCGCACGCGCCTGGTGGGTACGCCTGCATCTGTGGCTGGGTCTCAGCGCCGGCGCGGTCTTTGCCCTGCTCGGGCTGACCGGCAGCGTACTCGTGTTCGACCACGAACTCGATGCCGTGCTGCACCCCTCGATGCTCGCCTCCGGCGCCGAGTCGAGCGTGCTGGGTCCGGGCACGGCGATCGCCGCCGCGGAGGAGGCCCTGCCCGCAGGGCAACAAGTGGCGTGGCTGTCGTGGCCCAGTGATGCCCGCGATGTGTTCCGCGCGTACGGCGGACCGCCCGATGACCGATTCGGCCGACTCGTGGCGGTCGATCCCGCGACCGGCGAAATCCTCGGCTCACGCGCCGGCGATGCCGGATTGCTGCGCTTTATATACGACCTGCATTTCCAGCTGCAGCTCGGCGCCGGCGGCCAGACGGTGGTCGGGATCGGGGGTGTGCTGATGCTGTTGTCGCTGGGATCCGGTCTGTATCTGTGGTGGCCGCGCAAACGCCACTGGCGGACTGGGCTGACCGTTCGCAGGGGTGCGCGACCCGAGCGGCGGGATTTCGATCTGCATCGCGTGAGCGGAATCTACGGCGTTGCGCTGCTGCTGGTGATTAGCGCGACCGGCATCTTTATGGCGCTGCCGGATTACACCGAACCGGCGGTCGAGCTCGTCAGCCCTATTACGCCACGGATCGGCACGATCGCGTCGAACGGCGCCTCTGACTCGGGCGATATCGATGTGGACACGGCCGTCGGGATCGCGCGCAACCGCCTGCCGGGCGCCACCGTAACGGGTATCGGCCTCCCACGTCCCGAGGCCGGGACGTACCGCGTGGCCCTGAGCGAGCCGGCCCATCCGCGCGACAGCGCTGGCCGATCCTACGTGCGCGTGGACCGCCATACCGGCGAGGTGCGCGCGACCCGGACCTGGGCCGGGATGACGGCCGCGGATCGGTTTCTGGACTGGCAGTTGCCGCTGCATAACGGCGAGGCGTTCGGGCTGATCGGGCGGCTGGTCGTGTTCGTAACGGGCCTGTTGCCGCTTGCGCTGCTGGTCACCGGATTCCTGATCTGGCGCCATAAGCGCGATGCGGCGAACAGACGGCGGGCGAAGAGGCTCGATCGCCCTTCGTAAGAGCGGGCTTGCCCGCGAACCGCGCAAGGACCCCTCGGGTCCAGAATCCTCATCAAACCCCTGACCGCGAATATCGATCAATGCCGTGCTGATGCGTGCGCGCAGTCACCTTCGGCGAAGACACGCTTACGATTGCCGAGGCTGCCGGCTGGCTCCCTTTGGTCGCAAGCCGGCATACAGTCGGCGATGGCGAGAGACGCCACGAGGACAAACGGTCGTCGTCTTCATTGCCTTCTTTGCGTGCCTTGGCGTACTCCCCGCCATGGCGAGAACCCGATCCAGGCCCGATATCGTCTACTGGTCAACCACCGCCCGAAGAACAGGGATTACTCGAAAACCCCCATCATCGACAGCAGCTCTTTCTGCGGGCGATAGCCCGGCACGATCGGGCCGTCGTCGCCGACGACGATATAGGGCGTGCCGCGGACGCCGATTGCCTTGGCGGCCTGCAGGTGCGCATCAAGCGGCGTGCTGCAATCCGATCCACTCGACGGCACGCTGCGTCCCGCCTTGGCCGCGGTCATCGCGCCGGCCGGGTCGTCCGCGCACCAGATATCGCGCATCGTGTCGGCCGCCGAGGAATCGCCCCCCGCCCGCGGGAACATGGCGTAACGCACCTCGACCGGATGGTCCTGCACCATCGTCAGGACATCCTCGTGCAGACGCTGACAATATGGGCAGGTGTGATCCGTGAACACCGTCAGGTGATTCTCCGCGGGGCCGTTGCTCGGTTCGAATACGACCATATCGCTGCGGTCGAGTTCGCCCACGACCTCATGCGCGAGGTCGGCCCGGCGGTCATCCGTGAGATTCCGGCCCTCCTCCAGGTTGATCAGATCGCCGCTGAACAGATAACGCGCATCGGCGCTCACGTAATACACGCCGCCACCGGATATGACCTCGTAGATCCCCGACACGGGCGTATCCCGGATCGAGGAGATATCGAGTTGCGGACGCGCCTCCTTGAGTCGCGAACGCAGGCTTTCCCTCGTGTCAGCGCTGGCGCCCGCATCACCATCCATCGTGGCGCTCGAGGCGGAATCATTCGACGTGGATGTGCCGGAATCGCCCGCATCGGCGTTTTCTTCCGCCGTACAGGCGATCGGGGCCAGCGCCAACAGACAGACGGCGGCGAACAGCGTGGTTTTCAACGGCATGGACAAGGGACTCCAGAGTAAACGGGCGATCGCGCCGATCATCGGGCTCTTCGACAGCGATCATGGATCGGGGTTCAGACAACGCGACAATGGAGGATATCAGCCCCGCGGGTGGTGGCGCGCGTGCACCTCCTGTAGCCGTGCCCGTGCGACATGGGTATAGATCTGCGTAGTCGACAGATCGCTGTGTCCGAGCAGCATCTGGACCGCCCGCAGATCCGCCCCATGATTCAGCAGGTGCGTCGCAAAGGCATGTCGCAGCGTATGCGGAGACAGCGGTCGTTCGATACCAACCTGTTTCGCATAGCGTTTAACAATATACCAGAACGCCTGGCGGGTCATCGCACCACCACGGGTCGTAACGAACAGCGCATCGGTATCATTGCAGCCTTTCAGAAGAGCCGGCCTGGCCGTTTCAAGATAGCGATTGATCCAGTCCAGCGCCTCCTCCCCGACCGGCACCAGCCGCTCCTTGTCGCCCTTGCCGCGCAGGCGCAGTACACCGTGCGTGCGATTGAGCGAGCCCGCCCGCAGGCCGACCAGTTCGCTCACGCGCAGACCGCTGGCATACAGCAGCTCGAGCATCGCGCGATCGCGCAGTCCCCGGTCGGTCCCGTTATCGGGTGCGGACAACAGTGCGTTGACCTCGCTCTCGGAAAGGGAGTCGGGCAGTGACCGCCCCAGACGGGGCGTGTCGATACGCGCGCTCGGGTCTTCCGCCATGCGTCCCGAACGGACCTGGAACCGGTAGAAGCGCTTGATGGTCGACAGCATGCGCCGGATGCTGCGCCAGCGCATGCCGTCGGCAATCCGATCCGCTACATACGCCTGCAGGTCCTGTCGGCGGGCACCGTGGAGGGTCCGGTCATGCGCGGCGAGCCAGCCCGCGAGGCTACGCAGATCGGTGCCATAGGCGCTCAGGGTATTCGCGCTGAGGCCGCGCTCCATCCAGAGGCCGTCGAGGAACGCGTCGATGGTCGCCGTATCGGTATCCGCGGGACCGCTGCTGCGATTTTCGGCGTCGCCAATCATGGTGTGCGCAGTGTACAACGGCTGACCGGCCGTGCGCCCGCCGGCCGATGGAAGGGAAGCGGTAAAAGCGGCTGTGAACCACCGCGTGAGCGCCTCGGGAACTCAGCTCACGGGCACCTGACACGGCCCGCAAACGGATGGGGCGGCCCGCAGGCCGCCCCATGGATACACCACTCAACCCCCCATATCAGGTCGATGCGGTACCGCTGCTGGCTTTCTTCTTGCTGGCGCGCTTTTTGCTGGCCGCTTTCTTCGTCGAGCCGGCCTTTTTCTTCGAAGCCGCCTTCTTCTTCGAACGACGCTTCTTCGAAGTGCCCAGCTTGTCGATCCGCGCGAGTTCCGACCGCTCGAACTTCGAGGCGGCCTGAGCCATCGCCTTGTCGCGCTTCTCGTTGAGCTTGCGCAGGGCCGCTTCCCGCTTCTGCGCGTCCTTCAACTCGTCGGCCGTCTGCTTGAGTTCGGCCTTGAGTTCGCGGACCTGCTCGCGCAGTCGCTGGGATATTGCGGTTGCCGAAGACTTCTTCTTGGAGCCCGCCTTCTTCTTCGAGGCGGCCTTCTTCTTCGAACCCGCTTTCTTCTTCGAAGCGGCCTTCTTGCCGGAGGATTTCTTCTTCGAGGCGGCTTTCTTGCGACCCGAAGACTTCTTCTTGGACGCGGTCTTCTTCGAGGTTACGCTCGCCGTCCCCGAAGGAGACATTGCGGCGGCGACTGTCGTATCCGACGACGCGTTATCTTTCATGCGGGGCATACGTTGTGACTCCCGTGAGTGGCAATGCACTACGCATTATAGGATTGCGTAGCTCGTTTGCAATTACCAATACTCGCGCATCAGTGCAAGCATCGCAACAACCCGGGCACATGCAACGCCTGAATGAAGGTGTAATATCCCCCTGCCGTTGCGATATGCGTCCTCGAAAAGGCCAATCAACACCCTTCAAAGACGACCGACCGGGATCGATCCGATCATGACCGAATGGAACCATTGCGGCCTTGGCCGCCGGCTGCTCGCCATACTCTATGACTCGATCGTGGTCCTCGCGATCCTGTTCATCGCAACCGTGCCGGTGGTGTTTCTCACCGGCGGCGCACTCGAAGAATCGCTCCTCTATCGCACCGTACTGCAGGCATACGAGTTGCTCGTCGCCTTCGCGTTCTTCGGCGGATTCTGGCGCACCGGCGGGCAGACGATCGGGATGCGGGCATGGCGGATCCGCGTCATACGGGACAACGGCGAGCCCCTGCGCTGGCGGGATGCGGCGCTGCGTTACCTCGTGGCGATCGTCTCCTGGGCGGTTCTGGGGCTCGGTTTCGCGTGGAGCCTGTTCGACCGCGAACGCCGCACATGGCATGACATCGCCTCCCATACCCGCCTGATCAGGGATGCGTAAACGGCCTTGACCGCGCGGCACAGAACACTGCGGCGTGCCCGGCCCATTCAGCGCATGCGGCGCAAAAGCAGCAGGCCGGTGATCGTGAACAGGATGGCGGGGGCCATCACGGCGATCGGTGCCGCCAGGCCGTACACGATGCCGACATGGGAGAACAGTTCGGCCAGCAGCAGATAGCCGACGCCGATCACGCTGCCGATGAAAACCCGCTGGCCGGCACCGGTCGAGCGGATCGAGCCGAACACCATGGGCAGTGCGAGCAGGAGCATGACGAGGGTCGACAGCGGTGTGGCGATCTTCTTCCAGAAGGCCAGCGCGAAACGGGCGGACTCGAGATCGTTGTCGCTCAGATAACCGACATAACTGAATAGCCGCCAACCCGGCAGGGTCTCGGGACTGACCGTGAGCACCTCGAACAGATCCGGCGGCACCAGGCGCGGCCAGATGGTCTCGGCCTCGCGTTGCGTGGCAATGCGGTCGCCGTCCAGGCGCGTGCTGCGCACGTCGAGGAGCCGCCAACGGTCTTCACGGCGCTCGTAGTGGGCACGCTCCGCATGCAGCGTCCGCTGCAGTCGCCGCCCGTCGAACTCATAGACGGCGACATCGCGCAGCACATAGCCCGGCAGGACCTCACCCACGTTGACGAAACGGTTTTCATCCCGCAACCACAGACCGCCCGGTCCCTGCACATCACTCTGCCCGGCGATGGCGCTCGAACGCATGCGTTCGGCATATTGCTGACTCGGGGGCGCAACGACCTCACCTACGAAGACGATCGCCGCCATCAGTACGATGCCTCCCTGCATGACCATGCCGACGATACGCGCATTGGAGACGCCGGCCGCTCGCATGACGAGGAGTTCGGAGTTGGCGGCCAATGCCCCGAGGCCGACCACGCCGCCGATCGCGACCGCCGCGGGGAAGAGTTCATAGATATCCGCCGGCATCGTCAGCAGGACGTAAAGCAGAGCGGCCGCGATCCCGTAATCGCCCTCGCCCGTGCTGCCGAATTCGCGCGTGACCGCGAACAGCGTATTGAGCGACAACAGCACGGCGAGCACCAGCACCGAGCCCGCGATCACCGTGCGCGCGATGTAGCGGCCCAGCAGCGTCGTCATGCCCCGACCCCGCCACGGTTGAAGATCACCGCATACGCCCAACGCCAGCCGGCACGATGGGCGATCAGCGCCCCAACGGCCACAATCGTGGCGACGTGGGTCCACCACATCCCGATCGCCGCCGGCACGGTCTCTTCCTCAACCATATCGCGCGCGAAAACCAACAGATTCGAGTACGCCAGGTAGAGCAGCAGCGCGATCGCGATCTTGCCGTAGCGGCCTTTGCGCGGGGTGGTGTGGCTCAACGGCAATGCGGCCAGCGCGAGCAGGAAGCAGGCGATCGGCAGCGATATCCGCCACTGGAACTCGGCGATATGCTTCGGCTGCCCCCGCTCGAGCAGACGCCAAAGCGACATGCCGTCGGCATCCGGGCCACCTGGTTCGACACGCTGCCCCGGGATGTGGATACCGTGCTCGGCGAAGGTGATTGATCGGGCAACATCGGAACCGGGTCGGGCCGTATAGCGGTGGCCGTCGGTAAATTCGAGATAGCGGCGCCCGGATTCCCGGTCGACCCGCTCCTCGGCGGCGCGCGCGCGGACGATATGCTCCCCGCCCTCATCCGCGGGCGACACGACAAACACCTCGCGCAACCCCCCGCCATCCGATCGCGTCTCGGCGAACAGTACGACGCCATCGCCAACGCGGTTAAAGCGCCCGGGCGCGAGCCCGGCGAATTCCGATTCGGCGGCGACGCGGGCCGTGATCTCCGAGCTCGCGCGCTCGGCCCACGGCGACGCCCACAGCGTGAGCGCGGCCGTGATCCCGGCGGCAACCAGGCCGAGGATTACGACCGGCCGGAACAGTTTCGCCAGACCGATGCCGCAGGCCCCGAGCGCCGCCATCTCGCTCTCCGCGTAGAGGCGCCCGAACGCAAGCAGCAGCGCGAGGAAAAGACCCAGCGGGATCAGCGTAACGAAGTAGCTCGTCAGATGGAGGAGGAAGAATGGCAGGACCACGTGGCCCGTCAACTCCCCCTCGACCACCTTGCCGAGCAGATGCACGAGCGAGTTGCTCGCCAGGACGAGGATCAGGATCGCCGTAACGGCCACCCAGACCTGGGCGGCCTCCCGGAGTATGTAGCGATCGACGAGGCTGAGGCGCATACATGGCCTTACAATGGCTTCCGGGCTCGCCCACAGGTGAGACAGGAGCGATACCCGGAACGGCGACTGTGTGTTGCATGCAGCACACTCATGGAATCCCGGAAGGGTCCCGTGCACGGTACGGCTGCAACCCGTGCGGATTTTGCCTAAAATCCGCCGGCAATCCTAACCGGATATGCGGCGGGCCGCCGCGGCGTCACCGGCTTCTTCGGGATTGGCCCCTCCACGCATGCGCGAGGCCCATCGATGGAATTCACTGTCACCACCACGAACCCGGCCGAGAAAAAGGCCGGCATGCTCGTCATCGGCGTTTTCGAGCGCCGCCGGCTGTCGGATATAGGCGCCCGCATCGACCACGCCACCGATGGGTACCTGCGCGGCGTTCTCGCCAATGGCGATCTGGACGGCGAAGCGAACACCTCGCTGCTGCTCTATGACGTACCCGGGATCCGCGCGCGCCGCGTGCTGCTGGTCGGCTGCGGCAAGCTGAGCGCATTCGATCGGCGTGCGTACCGCAAGGTCAACGCGCACGTCGCCGGCCTGCTCGAAGGCAGCCGCGCGACAGACGCGCTGACCTGCCTGCCGGGCATTTCGGTCCGTGGCGTCGACGCCGACGATCGCGCCCGCGTGACGGTCGAGGCGACCGCAAACCGGCTGTACCGCTTTGACGAATTCCGCAGCGAACCGAATGCACCAAAGCATCCGCTCAACCGCCTTACGCTTCATGCGGGGAGCCGGGAAGACAAGGCGGCGGCCGAGGCCGGGATCGCGTACGCCCGGTCACTGGCCGCGGGCGTACATCTCGCGCGCGATCTCGCCAACCGCCCGGCGAACGTGTGCACCCCGACCCATCTCGCCGAGCAGGCGCGCGCGCTCGACAGCGAATACGACCGTGTCCACGCGACGGTGCTCGAGGAATCCGACATGGAGCAACTCGGGATGGGCGCCATGCTCGCGGTCAGCCGGGGCAGTCGCGAACCGGCCAAGCTGATCACCATGTCGTATCAGGGCGCCGGGCCCGACAGGGCGCCCGTAGTCTTCGTGGGCAAGGGTGTTACGTTCGACACGGGCGGCATATCGATCAAACCCGCCGCCGCCATGGACGAGATGAAATACGACATGGGCGGGGCGGCCAGCGTGTTCGGCCTGATCCGCGCCTGCGCCGAACTGGGCATCGAGGCCAACGTGGTCGGGCTGGTCCCCGCGGCCGAGAACATGCCGGACGGTGCCGCCTATCGCCCGGGCGATATCCTGCGCACGATGTCGGGGCAGACCGTCGAGATCATCAACACGGATGCCGAGGGTCGCCTCCTGCTGTGCGACGCGCTGACCTACGCCCAGCGCTTCTCCCCGGACACTATCATCGATATCGCGACCCTGACCGGCGCCTGCATCGTCGCCCTTGGCCATCACGCGTCCGCCCTGGTGTCGCCGAACGACCAGCTCGCGCGCCAGCTCATGCAGGCCGGCGAGCGGGCGGGCGACCGGGCGTGGCAACTGCCCCTCTGGGACGAATATCAGGAACAGCTCAAGAGCCCGTTCGCGGATTTCTCGCACGTGGGCGGGCAGCCGGCCGGCACGATCACGGCGGCCTGCTTCCTGTCGCGCTTCACCCGGGACTATAAACGCTGGGGCCATATCGATATCGCCGGTACCGCATGGACACGCGGCGACAACAAGGGCGCGACCGGCAGGCCGGTACCGTTGATGCTCCAGTATCTGCTCGACCATCACGATGGCCGTTGAGGGCGCCCCGGTGACGCGCGTCGATTTCTACATCCTGCCCGATGCCGACGAGGACAGGCGCCAGGTCTACCTGTGCCGGATCGTCGACAAGGCCTATCGCCTCGGTCACCGCATCTGGATCCATGCGCCCGTGAATGGCCGCGCCGCGGCCCTGGACGAGCGCCTGTGGACATTCAACCAGGAGAGCTTCGTGGCCCATGACCGCAGCGGCGGGGAGACCGCCCTGGCCGCGCCCGTGGTCATCGGTGACGGCGAAGAACCGGACAGCGACCGCAAGCTGCTGATCAACGAGGACGCGGAGATACCGCCGTTCGCGGACCGCTTCGCGCGCATCGCGGAGGTCATCAACCATGATGACGCGATCCGACGCCGCGGCCGCGCGCATTACGCGTACTATCGGGATCAGGGCTTCGAGCTGCACTATCACCGGGTGGAGTGACATGGCCGAAGAAGACGACGACAGGATCCCGACGCTGCACGACATCCTGCGCCCTGGCGACGGCGCCCCCGCGAGCCGCCCGGAAGGGGCGCCGGAAACCGGGCCCGGCCATTACGGCGAAGCCGACAACATCTCCCTCACCGATGCCGAAATCGAGGCCATCGCCCACCGCGTCATCGAGCAACACACCGAACATCTGCGCAAAGCCATCATCGAAGCCGTCCACGCGGCCATCGACGCCAAAAACCGCGAACGGCAATCCGACGGCAATGACGGGGACGACGATCAGAGCTGACCGATTCGGGGGGCGTTTTAGAACCACGAATGGACACGAATGCTGCCGCAGGGCGTATCAGGCGCTCCGGGAGCTTCGCTGAAATGTCTGCGTGAATGGAGTCTCAGTCGAACCACAGATAGACACGGATGGACACAGATGAAAGTCAAAGGCGGTCGATATTTGACGGCGAGCGCGCAATCTCCCCTGGTAGGTTTTGACCTTATCTGTGTTCATCTGTGTCCATCTGTGGTTCTAATCAACGGTTCGAGTGCCAGTACCTCTCAGCGAAGCTCCCGGAGCGCCTGATACGCCCTGCGGCAGCATTCGTGTCCATTCGTGTTCATTCGTGGTTCTCCGCCCTGCCCACAGCGGCGGAACGGATGCAGGCCGCCAGCTGCGCAAGACCGTCAGTGAGGGCGGCGGGGCCGGGTTGGAGGATTTCGGGGGATTTGATCTCGTAGAGGTGGCCGTTGCGCACGGCCGGGATGGCGTCCCAGCCCGGGCGGGCGGCGACTTTTTCGGGGCGGAAGCGTTTGCCGCACCAGGAGCCGATGATCAGGTCCGGGGCGCGCGCGACGACCTCGCGCGGGTCGGCGATGATACGGCTGGCGGCATCCGGGCAGGCGGCGCGCTCCTGGAAGCAGTCCTCGCCGCCGGCTACGGCGATCAGTTCATGCACCCAGCGGATGCCGGTGATCATCGGATCGTCCCATTCCTCGAAATACACCCGCGGCGTGCATGGCAGGTCGGCCG
>Ga0207714_1000081_pt1 | contig 55985 bp, 53 predicted proteins | sample PonA232FremontCA_2_FD_187270 | JGI IMG/M metagenome (GOLD analysis project Ga0207714, IMG submission 187270) | Marine sediment microbial community from Fremont, CA, USA - Pond A23 Sediment 2 (SPAdes) | ecosystem: Environmental > Aquatic > Marine > Unclassified | place: USA: Fremont, California... | reverse complement strand
TCGATCTGCTTGCGGACTTCAATGCTGACTTCGTCATACTCGATGCCGACGCACATTCCATCCTCGATCAGTTGCTGGACTCCTACCAGGAAATTGCCGCGATGCCAGTCCGTATACACAAGGTTGTCGCCGAACGTTCGGCGCCACGGCTGACCGCCGTCGATTCCGGCGGAGATCGAAGTAGCACGTTCATTCGTGACCACAAACCCATAACGCCGGCCGAACCGGCAATGCAGGAAATCGGCGTAGTAGTTGATGTTGTGGTAGGAGGTGAACAGCACGGCGTCGATGCCGGCTGATTCCATATATGCCCGGAGCGCCGACTGCCGGCGTTCCATTTCTGCGTTGGAGAAAGTCCCTGGGACCTTCTCGCCGTTCTCGAAAGTGAATGTCTGCGGTCGTTCCAGCATGATGCCCTCTCCGTAAGCCCTGTTTCAGGAGATACGGGTAGCATGGAGGTGGAGCGGGCAGGCGTCGTGCACGAAGCCGCAGTGGAATTGACCATGGCCGACATGATCAGCGAACCCCAGCGAAGCCGGGTGTCAGTGACTGTTACTGGCAGGAGTGCGCGGGGGTGAAGAGCGGAGGCGGGAAAGGTCGGGGCCGCCGCACGCGTTTTGAGATTCGCCTGGTTCACGGCCGGTGGTCGGCAAGGCGGGCGGCAGCAGGCGTTCAGCCTGTGCCGAGGGAGTTTCGGCCGGCTTCCCTGGCTGCATACAGGCCCTCGTCGGCTCGCTCGATGAGCTGTTGTGGCGTGTCGCCTTCTGCGTATTCCGCTATGCCCATGCTGAGCGTGATCGTGATGTGATCGACGAAGGTGGCATTCGCGGCCCGCGCGTGGAGCGCTTGCGCGAGTGGCTCGGCTCCGTCTGACGACGTATGCGGGAGCACGAGCAGGAATTCATCACCGCCCCAGCGTGCAAAATGGTCATGTTCGCGCAGGCGTGTCGTGATCACTCGCGTCAATTGCTTGAGCACTTCGTCGGCTGCGGCATGCCCGTGTTCGTCATTGATGGTCCTGAAGTGATCGATATCGAACAGGATCAGGCTAAATGGTGTCCCATACCGTCCGGCGCGCTTGATCTCGCCCTGGATGGCCTGCTCGGCCGAGGCCCGGCGCAGGACGCCGGTCAGGTCGTCGAAGTCCGCCCGTTGCTGCAGTCGTGAGCGGATTCTCTCTTCCGCGGTCACGTCACGCTGGATCGAGATGTAGTGCGTGATCCTGTCTTCAGCGTCGGGGATGGGGGCCGTGCGCCACTCGAGCTGAAAGGCGCTGCCGTCACGCCGGTAGTTGATTGCGCGTGCGTCGAATGATTCGCCGTGTTCCAGCGCGCGGCGCAGGCGGGTGAGCACTTCGGGGTCCGTTTCCGGCCCCTGCAGGATTCGGGGACTCTGGCCGATGATCTCTTCGGCGCTCCAGCCTGTCATTTCGGTGAAGGCCTTGTTCACATAGAGGATATGAGGGCCCGGAGCCGTGAGCTCTGCGTCGGTGATCAGCACGGCGTCATAAGCCGACTCGACCGCCGAGCGGAAAATGAAACTCCACTCCGCATCGATCGAGAGGCCGGCTGGCGGCCCGTTGTTCGAATTGCCGGATTGGTTTCTGGTCATTGCGTGGTTCGTGTTGCGCCGAGGAGGGCAGGGACCTTTGCCGCATTATGGCATGGTCGCGCATGGCCGTTTTTCTGGCTCATTCGCTTCACCTGGAGGAGTTGTCCGAAGCTCTGAATGGCCTGAAAAGCAAACCCCGCCTTTGGTGGGCTGGTGTTTATTTGATCGCGAGGGAGGGATAGATGGCCGCCGTACATGGCGGCCACCCCTTCGGGGCGCCTCCCGTTGGTTGGCGTCGCCAATCGGCTATCCTGCCGATTGGTCGAACCGCGAGGGTTCGTCCACGCTCCCTGCACCGCATAAAAGAAAAGCCCCGCCGATGGCGGGGCTTTTCTTTTATATGGCGGAGAGGGAGGGATTCGAACCCTCGGTACGCTTTTGACGTACACACACTTTCCAGGCGTGCGCCTTCGACCGCTCGGCCACCTCTCCGGAACAACTGCTTTTTTGCCGTCCTGGCTGGTCGCGCCAGGCGCTGGCAGGTCGGTCCAAAACCGCTCAACACCGGTTGCGCGCGGCGATTCCGCTCATTGACTCCACTGCCATGCAGGCGGCGGACTCTAGCCGAATGACGGGAGACTGTAAACCGGAGCCGGGGTGTTTAGCGGACGATGACGGGCGCGCTGTCGGGGCATTGGCCCTTCTGGATGATCTGGCGGAGGCGGTGGGCCAAGTCGTTGGCGTCGAGGTGCCAGGCGGGTTCGACGGCAAGACGGTATTCGGCGGGGTCGGAGCCCCGGAGGGTGAGGGCGATGGCCTCCGCGCCCGGGCCGGTGAGGTTTCCCGGGGCGTCGTTGGTGACGGGCTCGATGCGGTCGACGGCGGAGCAGTCGTGGAAAGTGGCGGTTTCGCGACCGGGGGTGCCGGGCGGGGTGTCGACGGCGCGGAGGTAGAGCTGGCGCGCCCGGGCGTCCGCGGCCAGGGCGATCACGGTCGCGGCGGGCAGGTCGGGGCGGTCGAGCCGGCCGATCACCTCGCGGCGGAGGTGGTCGTAGAGGTCCAGGGCATTGTGGCTGACGATGATGAGGTCGGGGTCGAGACCTTCGGCCTGGAATGCGGTACGGGTCTCTTCGATCAGCATGGCCGGCGTGCGCCCGCCGCGACGGACGCGCACGGCCTCCCGCCCGCCAGCGAACGCTTCCCGCGCCTCGGCGGAGAGCCAGCGTGATGTGAGGTAGACGACCAGCAGCGCCAGCGTGACAAGAACGATGATGTACATCATGGCGGGGCGGAGTGTAACGGGTGGCGCCGGGCGGTGGGAGGGCCCGGAAAGGGGATGCGCGGAAGCCGGTCCTTCGTAGCCCGGATGCAGCGAAGCGGAATCCGGGAGCGGATTCGCAGAATCCCCGGATTCCCGCTTCGCTCCATCCGGGCTACTCGGTTGATTTTCTTCGCGAGCCGTGGCCTACGTGAACGTTCGTGTGAAGCGGTTGGGCAGGGTGATCGCGTCGGGTTATGCCGTCGTCGCCTCGGCCTCCGTCCGGGCCGCACGCCGGCGCTCGCTCCAGCCCAGCACGCTCACGGTCAGCGCCGGCAGGAAGGTGAGGGTGACGACCGCCGTGCCGGCGAGGCCGAACAGGACGATCGCGCCGACGCCGCGGTAGAGCTCGGTGCCGGCGCCGGGCATGAAGACCAGCGGTGCGAGGCCGAAGATGGTCGTCAGGGCGGACATGGCGATCGGGCGCAGACGCGAGGAGACGGCCTCCTGGACCGCCTCGATCGCGTGCATGCCCGCCTCGCGGATGTTCGACGCGGAGCGGTGGACGATCAGGATCGGGTTGTTGACGACCGTGCCCATCAGGATCAGGAAACCGAGCATCGAGATCATGTCGAATGGCTGCTGGATCGCAGTGAGGCCGATCAGTGGGAGCTGTGCGCCGACCAGGTTGAGCAGCCACAGGCCCGCGATGCCGCCGGCGACGCCGAGGGGAATGGCCGTCATGATCAGCAGGGGATAACCCCAGTGGGTGAAGATGGCGACCATGACGAGATAGACCAGCACCAGGGCGACGGCGTAGTTGCCCACGAGTACGTCCTGGGTTGCCTCGAGCTGATCGCTGGCGCCCGAGATGCTGATGTTGACGTCGGCCGGGATCGCGCCCGATTCGCGCAGGTGACCGAGCACATCCTCGCGCACGCGTTCGACGCCGACCTCCAGCGGGACGTCGTCCGGCGGGATCACGTTCAGGGTGACGGTGCGGCGTCCGTCCACGCGGCGAATTGTGCTCGTATCCACGGTCTCGTGGATCTCGGCGATACTCGAAAGGGGCACGATGCCGCCATCGGGCGTGTGGATCGGGAGATCGGGCAGGACGTCCGGCGATACGTTGGGGCCGCCCTGGCCGTAGATGTAGATATCGATCTTGTCGTTGGCGAGGTAGAACTCGTCGGCGAAGGCGCCATCGGTCAGTGCGGCGACGTTGTAGCCGATGTCCGCGGTGTTCATGCCGAGTTCGGCGGCCCGGTCCTGATCCGGGCGCACCTCGATCAGCGGCTGTGACAGCTGCAGGCTGGACGGGTTCGCCTGGATGCTCGGGTCGTCGAAGACCTCGTCGGCCCGATCGTAGGCGGTATTGGCGGCCTCGTAGACGGCGACCAGGTCCGGGCCGGAGATGTCGAGATTGACACTGCGCGTGCCGCCGTCATTGCTCGTGATGATCGATCCGCGGGTCGCGAACGCGCGCATACCCGGATGCTTTTCGTACTCCGCCCTGACGACGTCCATCAATGCGTTGACAGTTGCCGGTGCTTTGTCCTTTGGTTCGGCGATGATGGTCATGCCGCGGGTATTGACCCACATGATCATGTAGTCGATCGCGGGCACCTCCGTATCGCCGCGCTGATAGGCCTCGGGTTCATCTTCCAGGTAGGGCAGCAGGTTGTCCTGAACCTCATGGCCCACTTCGGTCAGTCGTTCGAGGTTGTAGCCGGGCGGCGCACTCATACGCGCGAAGAACTTCGGCTCTTCACCGGGCGGGAGATATTCGGCCGGGGGCGTCAGGAAGGCGAAAATCCCGACACTGGTGACGATCGTGACCACAATCGTCGCGAATCTGCGCAGGCGTCCGCCGATGAGCCAGCCAATCGCCGCGACCACCCGCCTGTTGTTATCTGTTCGGGCGCGGGGTTTTTCGCTGTCCGCGGGGCTCGACCGGCGACGACGCGGCGCGAGGTCAAGATGGGCCGCCGCGGGCGGCACCAGCGTGATGGCGACCAGCATGGATACGAGGATAGAGGCCGTCACCGCCACCGCGATGTCGGAGTACAGCTGTCCAGCTTCGAGCGTGATGAACACGATTGGCGTGAATACCAGCACCGTCGTCAGCGTGGATGCCAGCACCGCCGGCCAGACCTTGTGCACGCCGAGTACCGCCGCGCGGACGCGCTCGGCACCCTTGCGCCGTTCGTGCTCGATGCTCTCGAGCACGACGATGGTGTTGTCCAGCGTCATGCCGATGGCGAAGGCGACGCCGGCGAGCGAGATGACATTGATCGTCCGGCCGGTCACCAGCAGGCCGATGAACGCGGCGATCGTACACAGCGGCAGGCCCATGATGCCGATCAGCGTGGCCCGCGACGAGCGCAGGAACAGGAACATCACCAGCGTGGCGAGCACCGCGCCGATGGCCAGGTTGCGCCACACCGTGGCGATCGACTGCTCGACGTAGACCGTGTCGGTGGCATTGAGCGCGAGCTCCATGCCGGCGCGGTTGAGGAATTCCTCGTTGATCGCCTCGACCTCTTTGAGCATCCGGTTCTTGATGTCGATGACGTTTGATTCGAGCTCGCGGTTGACCGACAGGTTCAGGATCGGCTTCCCGTTGACGAACTGTTCGCTGCGTACCTCCGAGTGGTCGAGTTCAATGCGGGCGACATCGCGCAGGCGCAGGGTGCTGTCGCCGTTGCGCTGGATGATCAGGTCCTCGAGCGCCTCGGCGTCCTCGAGCCGGCCGACGGTGCGCAGCAGATAACGCCGCTTGCCGGATTCGATCTCACCGGCCGAGACGTCCTGGTTGCGCTCGGCCATCGCCGCGCGCAGATCGGCCACCGTCAGCCCGTGGCTGGCCAGCGCGCTCGGGTCGGCCAGTACGCGGATCTGGCGTTCGGCGCCGCCGCCGAGGTCCACGCTGGAGACGCCCTGGACGTTCTCCATACGAGTGCGCACGTTGTCGTCGACGTAGTCGCGCATCATGTCCATGTCGAGATCGCGCGGGTTACCGTCGAGCGGCGCCACGCGGAAGTACATGAACGAGTTGGCCGAGAACGATTCGGCGAGTACGCGCGGTTGATCGACGTTGGTCGGGTAATCGGGTACCTGCTGCAAGGCATTCGTGACCCGGATCAGCGTCTCCGTGATGTCGGCGTCGAACGGGAACTCCAGCTCGATCTCGGCGCTGCCGGTCGAGGCGGTCGCGTTCATCTCCTGGAGGCTGGGGATGGAGCGCAGGTATTCCTCCTGCTCGATCAGGATCTCCTTCTCGATATCCTGGGGCGTGGCGCCGGGCCAGGAGGTCTCGACACTGATCGTTCTCACCTGCAGATCCGGGATCATCTGGATCGGGATCGTCAGAGCGGCGACCACGCCGATCACACCGACGATGCCGGCGATGACCGTCATCAGCGTGCCGCGGCGGATCAGGGATTCGAACATCGTCCTGGTTTACTCCGCGGCGGCCGTAGGAGCGAGCTTGCTCGCGATGGGGGTGGTACAGCGTGTCGGTGATGCGGACGCTGGGTGGACTCCGCTGGCTCCGCCTGAGCGGTGGTGCGGCTTTAAGTCCGGCGCGGGTACGTTCGCGGGCAAGTTCGCTCCTACAGAGTTACGTTTCGCGATCCGCTCTGCGCGGGTCGTGTGCATCGTCATTCGGTATCCGTAACGCGTACCTGCTGACCATCCTGCAGTGCCTCGTTGCCTTCGGTGACGATGATGGTGCCCGGTTCGAGTCCGTCGCGGATGGCGATGCGGCCGTCGAAGCGCAGTCCGGTTTCTACGCGTTTCTCGCTCACGGACCGCGTTTTGCCGTCACCCTCCACGATCCAGACCACGGTCCGGCCGTCGGGATAGCGGATCAGTGCGTCTTGTGGGATGACTACGCCGGTTCGGCCGGTGTCGATGCGAAGGGTCGCGCGCGCCGACATACCGGGTGTCATCCGGCCATCGCGGTTATCGAGATCGACCCGGGCATGAAACGTACGGCTGCTGCTGTCGCTCACCGGGATCACGGCGCTGAGCCGGCCATCGATCGCCTCGTCGGGGCGAGCGTCCACGCGGACGGTCGCTCCCGTGTCCGTGGTCACGGAACCGAACAAGCGCTGTGGCACTTCGAGATCGAGACGCAGGCGTTCGGTCGCGACCAGTTCGTACACCGGTTCGTCGGTGTACGCGCGCTCGCCGATATCGATCATGCGCCGGTTGATGACGCCGTCGAAAGGGGAGAGCAGGCGGTGGCGATCGAGAAGTTCGTCGCGAAACGCGCGCTCGGCCTGGCGTCGCGCGAGTACCGCCTCGAGCTGCCGTACTTCGGATCGCCTTCCCTCCAGTTCGCTCTGTCCGATCGAGTCCCGTGCGGCGAGGTCCTCGGCCTCGCGCAGCCGGCGCCGGGCGTCGGCGAGGTTCGCCTCGGCCTCGTCGAGCGCGGCATCGGCCTGACGGAGTTCGATGCGGGCGAGTTCCGCATCGAGCTTCAGGAGCGCGTCGCCGGCCTCGACCTGGTCGCCGGCCTCGACAATCACCTCGGTCGCCCGGCCGCTTACCTCCGGTGTGAGCTCGGCGCGGCGCGGGCTCATCAGGCTGCCCGTGAGGGTTACCTCACGGATAATGGAATCGCTCTCGGCGCGGGCGACCGCGACCGGTGCGGCCTGCTGCGCGGCGGCGGTTCCGGTTACCAGCAGGCCGAGCAGCAGTACACCGCGCATCCATACGAGCGTCGGGATGCGCCTGTGAGGTTTGGGCATATCGGGTCCCCTTTCTGGAGGTTCCGGGTGGCCCGGATAAATGCGTTCCCCGCGCTGCGGTCACTGGTTCGGTCGCCGCGAGCATGCGGTTGCACTGACCACTCGGTCAGGGCAGTGTAGGTGGCGTTGGTTCGTTCTCCAAACGGCCCGTCGGCACTTGGCCGATCGGGTGGCTGATTGGACCGTTGTGGTCCGGGGGTGTTCCATGGCTTCGAGCCCGCCGCGCGGCGATGACCAGGTGCCGTTCCTTTCGCGTGCCGTCAACGTCAACCGCAGCGAACTGCCGGGTCTTCTGAGCGCTGCGGCCTATTTCTTCTTCCTGCTTTGCAGTTATTACATCCTGCGCCCGGTGCGCGACGAGATGGGCGTGCGCGGTGGCGTCGACAACATGCAGTGGCTGTTCACCGCGACCTTCTTCGCCATGCTGCTGGCGGTGCCTGTATTCGCCGCCCTGGCCACGCGCTTTCGCCGGACCCGGCTGGTCCCCGCCGTCTACGGCATCTTCATCGCGTGCATCGCGTTGTTCTGGCTGTGGCTGCGCTCGGATATGCAGATGGTCTGGGCGGCGCGCACGTTCTTTGTCTGGCTGTCCGTGTTCAACCTGTTCGTCGTATCCGTGTTCTGGAGCTTCCTCGCTGACGTGTTCACGGATCGTCAGGCGACGCGTTTGTTCGGTGCCATCGCCGCCGGCGGCAGCGCCGGGGCGATCGGCGGTCCGGCGATCAGCGGTGTGCTGGCCCAGCAACTGGAGCCGGCGGCCCTGCTGCCCATTGCGGCCGTCATTCTTGCCTGCACGCTCCCATGCATGTGGGTGCTCGAACGCTGGTCCGGCCGCGGGGGTGGAACCGGCAACACGGACCAGGCGATCGGCGGGACGCTGTTCGAGGGCGTACGGGCCGTGCTGCAGTCCCGCTACCTGATCGGGATCTGCCTGTTCATCTGGCTGTATACGACCCTCGCGACGTTCCTGTACTTCATCCAGGCCGATATTGTCAGCAATGCCTTCGCGGACAGCGGCGACCGGACCTCGGTATTCGCGACCATCGATCTGCTGACCAACAGCCTGACCGTAGGGATCCAGCTGTTCCTGACGGCGCGGATCGTCCAGTACTTTGGGCTTGGCCGCGCGCTCGCGTTCGTTCCGCTGCTGGTCGCGGCCGGCTTCCTGGTGCTGGTCGCCGCGCCGGTTCTGCTGAGCATCGCGGCGGTCCAGGTCATACGCCGTGCCGGCAATTACGCACTGGCGAAACCCGGTCGCGAGATGCTGTTCACGGTCATACCGCGTTTTGAGAAGTACAAGTCGAAGAACTTCATCGACACCGTCGTGTACCGCGGTGGCGATGCGATCGCCGGCTGGCTCTATACGGGCCTCTCGACGCTGGGGCTCGGCATCAGCGGGATCTCCGTGGTCGCTGTTCCGCTCGCGGTGCTGTGGGCCGGTATCGGTTACCGCCTCGGGCGGTCGCGCGAAGGCCAGGCGGCGGCTGAAGGCGATCCACGTGCGGCGGCCACGGCAAAGCGGTGAGGCCTGTTCGTGCCCGCCCGGCGTTCGCTGGGCGGCGGGAGCACCGCCTAAACTCGATGAGCGTCATGATGGCCAGCGGCCGTCGGGCGCCTGCTAAGTTCAGCGCCTGCATCAGTCGCGGGCACGGAGGATGCAATGAGTGATGACCATCGTTCGAACGGATCCCCGCGCGGCCTCTCGCGCCGTGCATTTCTCCAACTGTCGGCCGGGGCCGGCCTGCTCGGAGCGCTTGGGCCGACGGCGCTGCGCGCTGCCCCGCAGAGGCTGAATCTGCGCGAGATCCCGGCATCGGGGCAGCGGATCCCGGTCATCGGTCTCGGCACGGCGCGGACTTTCGACGTGGATCCGGATAACGCCAGCGCGATGCGACCGCTGGAAGGGGTCCTGCAGAATTTCTACGACGGCGGTGGCCGGCTCGTCGACAGTTCACCGATGTACGGCCGCGCCGAGTCGGTCGTCGGTCGGCTCGCCGAGCGGCTCGGGATCGCCGATGACCTGTTTATGGCAACCAAGGTCTGGACGCGCGGGAAGGAGGCCGGCATCGAGGAGATGCAGGCCTCGCGCGAACGCATGGGCGGCGGCCGTCTCGACCTGATTCAGGTGCACAACCTGGTCGATCTCCAGACCCAACTCGATACCCTCAAGGCATGGCGCGACGAGGGCCGGGTCCGCTACATCGGCGTCACCCATTACACGGTGTCCAGCCACGAGCGGCTGACGCGGATCCTCGAGCGGGAGCCGATCGATTTCGTCCAGTTCAACTACAACATCGCGACCCGCGACGCGGAGAAACGCCTGCTGCCGGCCGCGGCCGGCAACGGCGTCGCTACCCTGATCAACGAACCGTTCGAGAAAGGCACGCTGTTCGGCCGGGTCAAAGGCCAGTCGCTGCCCGAGTGGGCCGGTGAACTCGGGATCAATAGCTGGGCTCAGTTCTTCCTGAAGTTCATTGTCAGCCATCCGGCGGTCACCTGCGCCATCCCGGCCACCAGCGACCCGGAACACTCGGCGGACAATATCCAGGCGGCCAGGGGGCCATTGCCGGACACGGATCAGCGCGAGCGTATGGCGCGCCTGATTGAATCGGTTTGACGCCAACGTCCCGAGTGCAGCGCGAGCGTCGTATCGCGGCCTGATCGCGGACTGCTCGCCAGGATGGGCGGGAACGGTACGGGCTCTGGTAGGCTCGCTCCGAGAGGAGCGCGATCAACAGCGCGCCGCCGGATGGGACGGTCCTCGGTACATTGCGCGTGTTGTTGCCGGTTGCCGCCGGCAACCTCCTTGGCGGCGGTGTTCCGGTCGCGCTGATGTACGGGTCCATTTACCTGCGCCCGGAACGTCACGGCTGAGGATGGGGCTCGCGTGATGAGCGGACACGCTACGCACAACAAGGCGAGTGATCCGCCACCGGATCGCAGACGCGAAACGGGCCGCTCCGTGGGGCAGCTGATCGGGCTGGTGCTGGGGCCACTGCTGGCCGGCGGACTGCTCCTCATGGACCCCCCCGCGGGTTGCAACGCCACCGCCTGGGCGACGGCGGCCGTAACCGTTTTGATGGCCACCTGGTGGGTGACGGAGGCACTGCCGTTGCCGGTCACGGCGCTGCTGCCCGTGCCCCTGCTGCCGGCCCTCGGAATCGTCGGCATCGATGCGGCCGCCGCGCCATACGCGAACCCGCTGGTCTTCCTGTTCCTCGGTGGCTTCCTGCTTGCGTCGGGCGTCCAGCGCCATGACCTGCACCGGCGCGTGGCACTCGCCGTGGTCGCGTTCGCTGGCCCGCAACCGGAGCGACTGGTGGCGGGTGTGCTCGGTGCCACCGCGGTCCTCAGCATGTGGGTCAGCAACACGGCGACGGCGGCGATGATGCTGCCGATCGCGCTGTCATTGGCCGGCCTGGCCGCCGATGAGTCCGACCAGCATCATGCCCGCCGCTTTACCGTGGCCATCCTGCTGGCGATCGCGTTCGGCGCGAACATCGGCGGTATCGCAACCCTCGTCGGTACGCCGCCCAACGCATTGCTGGCGGGATTCCTCGCCGACACCCACGGCATCGAGATCGGTTTCGGCGAATGGATGCTGGTCGGTGTCCCGGTGGCGGCGGTCCTGCTCGTGCTGGCCTGGTGGCTGCTGGCTCGGCGTGTATTCCACGTGGGGGCTCAACCCCTGCCCGGAGTCGGCGACTACGTGGCCTCGGAGCGGGCGGCCCTCGGTGCACTGTCGTCGGCCCAGCGCCGCGTCGTGCTCGTGGTGGGTCTGGCGGCCGTCGGGTGGCTGACGCGGCCCTTGCTGAGCGCCTGGGCTCCGGAGCTCGCCCTTACGGATGCGGGCATCGGGGTCGCCTGCGCGCTGCTGCTGTTCGTACTGCCCTCGGGATCCCTGCGCGGGCCGGCGCTGCTCGACTGGCGCGGTACGCGCGACCTGTCCTGGGGCGTGCTGATCCTGGTCGGTGGCGGTCTGAGTCTGGGGGCCGCGATCCAGGCGAGTGGCCTCGCCGAGTTCATCGCCGCGCAGTTGCAGGGGACGCACGCCTGGTCCGTTCCCGCCGTGGTGTTGATCATCGCCCTCGTGACGATCGGGCTCAGTCACGTCACCAGCAACACGGCGACCACCGCCACCCTGCTGCCCATCGCCGTCAGCCTGGCGGCCGCCGCGGGTCAGCCGGTCATGACGCTGGCCGCGGCGGTCGCCCTGAGCGCGTCCTGCGCCTTCATGCTGCCGGTTGCGACGCCGCCCAATGCCATCGTCTTCGCCAGCGAGCGTCTGCGCGTCGTTGACATGATCCACGGGGGCGCCTGGCTCGTGGTGGGCTCGCTGGCCGTGGTCACGCTGGCGGCCTGGCTGCTGGTGCCGCTGCTGCTCGCGTGATCGGGCCGGGCCATGGTCGGCTGCGGCGCGTAAAACGGGGATGCCATCAACGTCGAATGTGGAGCGTCGACCGTTTCGGCACACTATTCCGCCAGTACTGTGGCACCATGGGGGGCTGAACCCGGAAGAGTCCCCATGGCATTGATCAATCTCCAGGGCGTCGACGTATCGATCGGCGGCCCGCGCCCCCTGCTGGAAAACGTCGAATTCGGTATCGAGGCCAACGAGCGCATCTGCATCGTCGGCCGTAACGGTACGGGCAAGTCCACGCTCCTGCGCCTGCTCGCCGGCGAGATCGAGCCGGACGATGGCAGTCTACGCAGTCAACGCGGTCTGCGGATCGCCAAGCTCACCCAGGAGGTCCCGCCCGGGACCAGCGGCACGGTCTTCGAGGTCGTCGCCCAGGGGCTGGGCCGACTGGGTGATCTGCTCGCCGAGTTCCACCGCATCAGCCAGTCGGCCTCGACCATGGAGGAGATCGAGGCGATGGGCCACGTGCAGGCGAAGATCGACGCCGAGGGCGGCTGGGACCTCGAGCGCCGCGTGAGCGAGGTGGTCACCCGCCTCGGTCTCGATCCCGAGGCCGGCTTCGCCGAGCTCTCGGGGGGCATGAAACGCCGTGTGCTGCTGGCCCAGGCGCTGGCCGCGGCGCCGGATGTGCTGCTGCTCGACGAGCCGACCAACCATCTCGACATGGAAAACATCACCTGGCTGGAGACCTTCCTCAAGCAGGAGTTCACGGGCAGCCTGGTCTTCGTGACCCATGATCGCCGCTTCCTGCGGTCGCTGGCGACGCGCATCCTGGAGATCGACCGGGCCGGCGTGACCAGCTGGCCGGGCGATTACGACGAATACCTGCGCCGGCGCGAGGAGCGCCTCGACGCCGAGGCCCAGGAGCAGGCGCGCTTCGACAAGAAGCTCGCCCAGGAGGAGGCGTGGATCCGACAGGGTGTGAAGGCCCGGCGCAAGCGCAACATGGGCCGCGTGCGCGAGCTGCAGGAGATGCGCCGCCAGCGCGCCGAGCGCCGCGAGCAGGAGGGCTCCGTGAAGATGGAGGCGGCCTCCGCCGGGCGCTCGGGCAAGCGCCTGATCGTCGCCGAGGACGTGAATTTCTCCTTCGATGGCGAACCGATTGTGCGGGATTTCTCGACCACGATCCTGCGCGGTGACCGCATCGGTATCGTCGGCCCGAACGGCTCCGGCAAGACCACCCTGATCCGCTTGCTGCTCGGGAGACTGCAGGCGGATTCCGGTTCGATCGAGACCGGCACGAGCATGCGCGTCGCCTATTTCGATCAGCAGCGCGCCCAGCTGGACGAGAATGCCACGGTGCTGGACAACGTCGCCGGCGGCCGCGAGTTCATCGAGATCAACGGCCGCGAACGCCACGCGATGAGCTACCTGCAGGACTTCCTGTTCAGCCCCGATCGGGCGCGCGCACCGATCACCCGGCTCTCCGGCGGCGAGCGCAATCGCCTGCTGCTGGCGCGGCTTTTCAGCCAGCCGTCGAACGTCCTCGTGATGGATGAGCCGACCAACGATCTCGACATCGAGACACTCGAACTGCTCGAGGAACTGGTCGGGGATTACAAAGGCACACTGCTGCTGGTCTCGCACGATCGCGAGTTCCTCGACAACGTGGTCACCAGCCTGCTGGTGATGGAAGGCGGCGGCCAGGTTACGGAATCGGTTGGGGGATACAGCGATTGGCTGGCGTACCGGACATCCCGCGAGGCGCGGGCACCGGCCGCGAAAAAGTCGCCCGGCGAGCGCCGCGCGAAGCCGAAACCGCCCGCAACGGCGAAAGGCCTGAGCAGCAGCGAACGCAATGAACTCGAGCAGCTGCCGGAGCGGATCGAAACCCTGGAATCGCGCGTCGAGCACCTCAACGAACGGCTGGCCGATCCGCAAATCTGGCAGGACTCGAACGCCGATCCACAGGCCCTCAACGAAGATCTCGCGGCCGCCGAGGCCGAGCTCGCGCAGGCGTTTGAGCGCTGGGCGGAACTGGACGAACGCGCGGCGGGGTAGTTTCACGCGGTAGTCGGCGAAGATCGGTGGACGGATCGGATGCCGTCTCGCTCTAGCCGATCCGCGCCACCAGCACTGGATTCTTCCTGCCGCGTGGCCTTCGGCTGGTGGGACCGATGACTTCGCTCGCAGTCACGCAGGACGACGTGCAACGATACAACCGTCGTCGCGAGCGACCGACGGGAGCGCGGCTATCCAGCAACCGCACGGCATCCCCGGGCCCGCTTGGCCTGACGGAGGCCCCGGATCATAGGCCTGCGGACTCCGTGAATCCGTGCCCATGCCGCAATGCCCTGCCAGCACTGGATTGCGTCCTGCCGCGTCGCCTCCGGCTCCTCGCAGCGATGACTTCGTTCGCAATGACGGAGAACGTCGCGGTGAGGAGAAGATGGGGTGACGGCGTAACCCGAGCCTAATGGCTCTACTGACCCGGGTCTCCAAGATCCCCTCGCCGGAACACGAGCAGGTGGTTGTTCGCCGGCAGGGCGATCGTTTCCTCATGGGCGAGGCCATGGTCGGAGGCGATTGCCGTCACATCCGCGACGTCGCGGATGCCCCAGGACGGATTCCGCGCGCGCAGGTCGGCGTCGAAGCGCGCATTGCTCTGGGCGACGTGCTCGCCTGCAAACCGGAAGGGACCGTAGACCGTGAGGATGCCGCCGGCCGGCAGGCATCGACCCGCCCCGGCGAGCAATCCCTCCGTCGCCGACCACGGCGAGATATGCAGCAGATTCACGCAGACGATCGCGTCAGCCTGTTCCACTGGCCATTTCCGTGATTCGACATCGAGTTCCACCGGCGGTTGCAGGTTGGGCAGTCCGGCCCGGTCGGCGCGAATGCGCATGGCCCGCAGAGCCACTGGATCGGTATCCGATGGCTGCCATTCGATACCGTCCAGCGCCGATGCAAAATGGACCGCGTGTTGCCCTGCACCGCTGGCGATCTCCAGTACCCGGCCGCGGGCCGGTAGAACTCGTCGCAACTCGTCGAGAATGGGCTGTGCGTTGCGTTCGGCCGCGGGACTGCTCGGCAGATCGGGATCTTTGCCGCTATCGGGCGAGGGATGCCGCATACGGAGTGGTCGCCGAGGTGTTGCATGCATGAAGGGGCAGGGATGCCATGGCCCCGGGTGAAACCCGCATTCTCACGCGCGTGCGCCCCGGCGGCAAAGTGCGTGCCCGCGGGGCACTGCGATCCATCGCAGACCTGTTCGACACCCCCGGAGATCGGGACCGGTTACCGCAGTGATCGGTTCTCCGGGATGCGGACCTGATTACTCCACCGGTGGATGTCGCCGGCGCGCTCAAGCAGCCACGGCGTGGTGCCGCGGCGGTAGTAAAAACGGGGCCTGGGTATGCGGGCGGCGAGGACGGCCGCCTGCCAGCGGCTGACTGAACCGACAGGGGTGTCGTAATAGTGCCTCGCAGCCGTGGCGGCGCCGAAAATACCATCACCCCATTCGATGGCATTCAGGTACAGCTCCAGGATGCGGCGCTTGTCGAGCACCGCCTCCAGCATCAGGGCGATTACCGCCTCCTGCGCCTTGCGCAGGTAGCTCTGGCGCGGCGACAGGAACAGATTCTTGGCCAGCTGCTGCGTGATGGTGGAGCCGCCCCGCACGACCCTGCCGGCCTCGCGATTCTCTTCCATGGCCTTGTTCAGGGCCGTCCAGTCGATGCCGCCGTGCTGCATGAAGCGCGCGTCCTCGGCGGCGATGACGGCGCGTTTGAGCCAGTGCGAGATCTCTTCATACTCGACCCAGCGGTGGTCGAGCGTGGCGCCCTCGGTGCGCCGGATTTCCATGAACGCCGTCGTCTGCGGATCGTGATCCGTGTAGTGCACCACCCAGCCGAGGTACCACGCCTGGAGCCCGAGCAGCACGGCCACCCCCACGCCGAGCGCGGCGGCAGCGGCTCGGATCAACCGCTGTCCGGTCTTGCGGCGCATCGGCTCAGCGTTCACTCATCCGTCAACTCACCCTGCAGATTGCGTGCGAACTGTTCACGCACCGACTCGGGCCCGGCGCCGACGGAGAACAGTATATGCAGTTTCGTGAGTGCGGCCTCGCGCGTCATGTCCGCCCCGCTGACGACACCCGCCGCGGCCAGCGGGGTACTGGAGGCGTAGCGGCCCATGCGGATGCGGCCATCGCGCGCCTGGGATACCGCGCCGACGACGACACCGCGGGCATGGGCGGCGGCGACCGCATCGACGAACGCGCGGTCGCCGCCCGGACCGATGCCGGCGGGATACGCTTCCAGTACGATACCCTGCACGCCGCTGTCGGCCACGGCATTGAATGTACGCGCGTCGAGGCCGGGGTACACCGGGAGCATCGCGATACGTACATCCCGGGCGCTGGTCGCGGGACTGGCCGCGCCGCCGCCCGGGCGTTCGTCTTCAGCACCGGTGCGATACTCGATCCGCTCGCCGATGCCCGCCAGTGGCTCGCAGGGGGGACTCGCGAACGGCTGCCCGTACATGCCATGGCGTTTGGTGGTCCGATTCGCGCGCAGCAGCCGATCACCGAAGACGAGGCCCGTCTCCGTGGTCACCCCGGCGGCGATGACCCGGAGTGCATTCAGCAGGTTCATGGCGGCATCGCTGCCGGTCTCGCCCAGCGGGCGGCTGGCGCCGGTCACGATCACGGGGCGGTCACCGGCGGGCTGCAGGAACGAGAGCGCGGAGCCGGTGTAGGCCAGCGTGTCGGTGCCGTGGATCACGATGAAGCCGCGGCAGCGTTCAGCATTGGCCCGGATGGTATCGGCCAGCGCATACCATAACGACGGGGTGACGTCGGAACTGTTGATCGGTGGCCCGGCATCGTGGTCGATCCACTCGATCGGCGGCATGCCGGGTGCGCGCAGTTCCGGAATATCACGCTCGACCCGCTGTGGCAGGTCGTCGGTGGGTTCGTAACCGCGCTCGGATTGCCGCATGCCGAATGTGCCGCCCGTGTAGAGCAGGCCCACGGGGCGGTCGTCGTGCTGGTTCATGACGGGGTCTCTCCGGTTGCGGGTTGCCGGCGCGCGCGGCGGGGGCCGATACGGTACACGCAACCGATGCCGGTTGTCCTGGCATCCGCCCCGGGGACGGGTGCGGAACCGGGTTCGATAGCCAGTGGGGGAGTCGTCGGATGACACATCACAGAGGAGCCTGGCGACGACGCGCGTGGCGGTGTCCCGGGGTGTTGCTGGGCGTGATGCTGCTGGCCGGCTGCACGGCGGCCGATTCCCTCTACCGCCCGGCCGAACGCCTCTACACCGCCGGGCCGGAGCCCGATTACGGTGCTTATCTGGACGGTGCGCGTGCGCATCTCCGCGAACATGCCGTTGCCATCGACGGTTTTGATCGCGAGCGTCAGATTGAGTGGCGGATGCCCTTCGAACGGGCGCCGGCGGGGCACTGCGACAGCGACGAAACGACCGGGCTGCTGCTGATTCACGGTCTGGCCGATACGCCCTTCCTGTTCCGCGATCTGGCGGACCGTCTCGCCGCGCGCTGTGTGCGTGTGCGTGCGATCCTGCTGCCGGGCCACGGTACCCGGCCCGGCGATCTGGTGACCGCGGAATCGGATCAGTGGATCGATTCCGCCCGGACGCACGCGCGCGGATTGTCCGATCAGGTCGATCGCCTCTACGTCGGCGGCCATTCGCTTGGCGGCGCGATCGCGACGGTGTTGGCGCTCGAGGATCCGTCCGTTCAGGGCCTGGTTACGTTCGCGCCCGCATGGGAGCTGGATGGGCTGCGGGACGTGTTATGGCTGGGGACGCTGGCCGAACCCTTCATCGATTTCATCGAGCATGAGCCCGAGCCGAATCCGGTGAAATACGAGACCCTGGCGGTCAATACCGGTGACGAGATGGGGGAGATCCTCGGGCGCGTGCAGTCCGAGTTGGAGGCGCGCCGGTCCATAGACGATTTGCCGCTGCTGTTGGTGGCGACTGAGGCCGATTCGGTCATCGATCTCGATTACCTCCAGCGTGGATTCCGCGAGCGGTTCACGCATCCGGCCAGCCATATGCTGCTGTATCGCGATACGCGTGAACCGCTCCCGTCCTGGTGGCAGCCGCGCCGCATGAGCGAGCGCATGGCCTGGTTACCGGAACACCGGATCGTGGAGATGTCGCACCAATCGCTGCCGGTCGGGCCGGATAACCCGCTCTATGGCGTCGATGGCCTGATCCGGCACTGCCTGGAACCGAACGGGGGCTCGCGTGAGGAATGCCTGGCGCGCGATCCGCAGCGCATCCGCTACGCCGCTTATCGGGGCGAGGGGGAACGCAACGATCGGTATCTGACGTCCCGACTCACCTGGAACCCGCATTTCGACGACCTGGTGGATCGGGTCGCGCGCCTGCTGCAAGCTGATTAAGCGCGCCGCCGCAGGCGCTCAGCCGACGGCGTGGAACAGATCGGGGATGACGGTATGCGGGCGGACCACCGCCGGGTTGTCACTGTCGTCATGCGCTGCACGAAAGCCGGTGGCGATGTCATAGACGACGGCGTAGAACATGGCCTGTTCGCTGTCCGGGCCGTCGATCGCCGCCTCGAGATCGTGCCAGCGGATACTGACCTCCTGGGCGCCGCCGAGCCGGTGCTCCCGGGCCTCGGCCAGTCGATCGCCGCACCACTGCTCCCATTCGGCGTCATCGCCGTCGCTGCGACGGCTGTGCACCACCAGCGTGATCCCGTCGGAATCCACCTCGACCACGGTCACGCCGGAGCGCGCCAGTATGCGCGACGCCTCCACCGCTCGGGCGTAGTGACGGTGCTGGCCGGGATTGGAGATCAGTGCGCCGGCGGGCAGGGAACTGCGGGCCATGTGGATCGGATGCGGGCAGGGTTGCCACTCCGCGCCGTCCCAGTGGCAGTAGTGGCCATCGCGGTTGGTGTTCTGCGCCTCGAGGCGGTTGGCGCCGACGTGCGGCTGCAGCGCGCCGAGCGGTTCGTCGGCGATCAGCCGCTGTCTGCGGCGACCCCGGGCGTCCAGTTCAAAAACGTCGTAGCGGAGTTCCATACGGCCACCGGTGCGGATCAGAGTGTCCCTTTTAGATCAAACACTAGCACAGCCATCCGGCCCCGATGTGGCGGTGGGATGAACATTTGATGTGATTGTGGTCACGGTTTTGCCGCAAAGATCGTTCGCGCGGTGGGGCCGTCAGGGGTCCGTTCGACTTATGGGGCCGATCCGCCCGACTGCTTCGGTGCGTCCGCGGCATCCTCCGTGGCGGTGTCTTCCGCGGCCGGCGCGTCGTCCACACCGGCCTCCCGGGCGGCGGCCTCGTCATCGGCCGCCTCACTGGCGACTTCCGCAATCGCTGGTGACAGGGCCGCCGTACGGGCAGGGTTCGACGACCAGGGCGACTGCGCCTCCACCGGGCCAGTGCGGGTGATGCGCATGCGATGGAGGGCGAAGACCACGATGCCCGCCTGGGCGCCGGCAAGCAGGGCGAGGAACCCGGTCGGACCGAATGCGTCCATGAGGAGACCGGCCGTGGATGGTCCGAGCGTGGCGCCGATGCCGAACACGAGGATCAGGGTACTGCTCGCCGCCACCATCTGCTCCGCGCGCAGGTGATCGTTGGTATACGCAATGAACAGGGAATACAGGAGCATCGGACCGAGGCCAATCGCTGCAGCCAGGTAGACCAGCAGTTGCGGCCAGACGCCGGTAACCAGGACGGCGACGAGCGAGGCGATCGCGCCGAATGCCGCGAGCCCGGTGATGACTTTGCGCCGGTCCATGCGGTCGGAGAGCTTGCCGATCGGCCACTGGGCGAGGGCGGGTCCAGCGATCAGTATGAACATGAATACGGATATCTGGGCGACCGAGAGGCCGGCGGTGCGGCCATAGACCGCGCCCATGCCGAACACCGCCCCCTGGAGGATACCGGTGCTGAACGAGCCGAATATCCCCAGCGGGGAGATCCGGTAGAGGGCGCGGGCACCGAGTCGCTCGGGCGCCTCCTGGACCGGTTGCGGCGTGAGCGAGAACAGGATCGGGATCGCCGCGAACGAGATCAGCACCGATACCAGGATGAAGAGTTCATGCGCGATGGGATCACCGGTATTCAGCAGCAGTTGGCCGCCGCCCATGCCGAAGTAACTCACGATCATGTAGACCGACAGCAGCCCACCGCGGTGCTCGTTGGTGACGCGGTCGTTGAGCCAGCTCTCGGTCACGATATAGGCACTGGCGAGGCAGTATCCGGTCAGCACCCGCATCAGCGCCCAGACCACGGGCGTGACCAGCAGGCTCTGCACGAGGATGGCGATCGAGGCGAGCGCCGCGACGGCGGCGAACACCCGCAGGTGGCCGACCCGCCGGATCGTCCGGGGCGCGATCTGCGATCCGATCAGGAACCCGACGAAGTAGCCCGACATGACGATACCGGTCACCGTCGAGCCGAAGGATTCCTCGGCGGCGCGCACGCCGAGCAGACTGCCCTGCAGGCCATTGCCCAGCAGCAGCAGGCCCATCCCGACCAGCAGCGCCCAGACGCTGCCGGCCGCGCTGAACACGGCATGGTCCTGCATCCGGGGCAGAGGCGGCGTCGGCGGCCGCGGGATCACGATACGGCGCATAGGCGATCTCCTTCCTGGTGGGCCATGTGGTCCGCATGGCCCACTAGCGTCGCTTACCCGTTACGGCCGGTCAGGCGGAACCGGCCTTGATCAGGATGACGCCGGTCACGATCAGCACGAACCCGGCGATCTTGATCGCGCCCAGCGTCTCGCCGAAAAACAGCGCGCCCACGATCGCGACCCCGATTACGCCCAGCCCCGCCCAGACACCGTAGACGAAGCCCACCGGCAGTGTGCGCAGCGTCAGCGCGAGCAGCCAGAACGCGATCGCATAACCGCCAACCACGACCAGGCCGGGGAGCAGGCGCGTCATGCCGTCCGATGCCTTGAGCGCGGACGTGGCCACGACCTCGCTGAGGATCGCGAGGCCGAGCAGAAACCAGGTGAGCACGGAGGTCATGGCCGGGTCAGCGCCTCCAGGCGCTCGATCACGCCGGGGCGCTCGTCCTCCGACAGCACCGCCAGGCCGAAGATATCGCTCAGCCAGAGTCCATCCGTCGCGAGCCGGGCGATCTGCGCGTTGGCCGGATCGATGCCGTCTTCATGCAGCCTTTCGCGCCAGGTGGCCTGGCGGGCGCGCAGACCTTCGGTGAGATCGGGCCTGGTGGCGCCAGCGGCGAGCAGCGCGACGCCGAGCCGGCCGGTCGGGTCATTCGCGAGGACATCGTCGACCGCGCAGGCGCGGATGTAGCCGCGGGCCCAACTGCCGGGCTCGGTATCGGTCGTCCGATGGGCCTGGATGCGTTCTTCCGTGACCTCGATCAGGCGGTCCACCATCGCCATCAGCAGTTCCTCCTTGGTGGCGAAGTGATACAGCAGGCCGCCCTTGCTGAGCGCGGCCTCAGCGGCCACCGCCGCAAGCGTAAGGCCGGCGGCGCCGCGCTCGAGCACGACCTGGCCGGCGGCTTTGAGGATGCGGGTGCGGGTGTCGTCGCTATTCATGTCGAGAGTGTACCGTCTGGACGGTTTAGTTGGGAAGGTGGGGATTAGGCGGCAGGCGGCAGGCGGCAGGAAGCAGGGCGAAAGGCCAAGGCCCAAGGGCGAAGGGCGAAGGGCGAAGGCCGGAGGCGCAGGCGCGTTTTCACCGAAGGCGAGCGCGCGCGGTTTGGTGCGTCTGCGAGGTGGCTGGCCCCGGGGACGTAGGCCGGCCTCCGGACGGTCGCTGCGCTGCCTTCCTCTTCCGTCCCCGGGTGGCGTGGGTATACACTCTTGCGCCCGGTCGATAGACCGGGTCTCGATGGTGGGCCGTGTCCGTCCCCCCGCAACGAAACGTCGTGAACCCCGTCAGGCCCGGAAGGGAGCAGCGGCAGCGGCGATCTTCGGGTGCCGGGGTGTGGCGGATGCGGGCCACCGCCTTTACTGATCTTCCCGGGAGATCGGTAACCCCGACGTCCCCGTCGCGGTTACTCAGCGACCCGCGCGCTCGGTATAATCACGGGCCACGCACCCGCCGGGGTTCCTGCCCTCATGAGCTACGAAGTCCTTGCCCGCAAGTGGCGCCCGCGCAGTTTCCCGGAACTGGTCGGCCAGGATCATGTGCGCCGTGCACTGGTCAACGCGCTCGACAATGACCGAATGCATCACGCGTATCTGTTCACCGGCACCCGCGGGGTCGGCAAGACCACGATCGCGCGCATCCTTGCCAAGAGCCTGAACTGCGAGACGAACGGCGTCTCCAGTGAACCCTGCGGCAGCTGCTCGGCGTGCACCGAGATCGACGAGGGCCGCTTCGTCGACCTGATCGAGGTCGACGCCGCCTCGCGCACGAAGGTCGACGAGACGCGAGAACTGCTGGACAACGTCCCGTACGCGCCGTCGCGCGGGCGCTACAAGGTGTACCTCATCGACGAGGTGCACATGTTCTCGAATCACAGTTTCAATGCCCTGCTGAAGACGCTGGAGGAACCGCCGCCGCACGTGCGCTTCCTGCTGGCGACGACCGACCCGCAGAAGGTCCCCGTCACCGTCCTGTCGCGCTGCCTGCAGTTCAACCTGCGCCTGATGCCGGTGGCCGCGATCATGGGGCATCTGGAACGCATTCTCGCCGCGGAGGGCGTCGAGTTCGAGGCGGCGGCGCTCGGCCAGATCGCACGCTCGGCGAGCGGCAGCATGCGCGACGCGCTGTCCCTGCTCGACCAGGCGATCGCCTTCGGCGAGGGAGCGGTGCGGACATCCGATGTCGAGGGCATGCTGGGCACGCTGTCGCGTGAGCGGCTGTTCTCGCTGATCGAGGCGCTGGCCGATGCCGACTCCGCACGGCTTATGCACGAGATCGACGAGTTGGCGCGGGCGGCCAGCGATCTTGAGCCGGTGCTCGCCGATCTCCTTGCGCTGCTGCATCAACTGGCGATCGCGCAGACGGTGCCCGACGCCGTCGATGAATCGGTCGCGGACGTCGAGCGCGTGCGGGAACTGGCCGCGCGGGTGAGCCCGGAAGATGTCCAGCTGTATTACCAGATCGGGACCCTCGGCCGGCGGGAACTGCCCTGGGCACCGGACCCACGCAGCGGCCTGGAGATGACGCTGCTGCGTATGCTGGCGTTCCGCCCGGCCGGGGCTGGGGAAATCGCCGCAGGCGAGGGGGGCCGCGCCGATGTGTCGCCGCACGGCGCAGCGGCCACGGCGTCCGGACCGCCGACGCGGTCGGCCGGTGGTGACACCGCGTCGCCTTCGCCTGCGGCCGGGCAGACGGGCGCCACGAAGTCGGCCCGCTCCGCCCGCGAGGCGATGGTGCGCGCGGCCGAACAGAGCACGTCGGTGGAACCGGCCGTGCCGGATGCAGCAGCACCTGCACCAGAACCGACGGCCCTGGCTACGGGTGCAGCCACGCCGCCAGAACCCGATGCCTCCCCTGCCGAGTCGGAATCGGCCCAGGAGGCACCAGCGGCGGCTCCCGTGCAGTCCCGGTCGGCGGCAAGCGACGGCGTTCCCGCGGATCCGGTCGGCGACTGGGAAGGCACCGTCCGCGCGCTCGAACTGCGCGGTCTCGCGGGCGAATTGGCCGCGAACTCGGCACCCCTCGAATGGTCGGACGGCCACCTGCGCCTTGCCCTGTCCGCCGAGCATGCCCATCTTGGAAGTGAGCGTTATCGTCAACGCCTCGAGCAAGCGCTGGGCGAATGCCTCGGTGAGCGTGTCCGGATCGATCTGGTGGACGATACGGCCGAGCGTGGCGAGACGCCGGCGGAAGCGGAACGCCGCCGGGTGGACGCGCGGCATGCCGAGGCGGAGCAGGCCATCGAGGGGGACCCCGTGGTGCAGGCGTTCCAGGAACATTTCGGGGCCGAGGTCGAACAGGACAGCGTCCGCCCCGCCGCCGATCCCGGATCGGCGGATGGCAATCACTGACAGAGGATCGAGCGATGAAAGGCGAACTAGGCAAGCTCATGCAGCAGGCCCAGAAGATGCAGGAGCAGATGCAGGAGGCTCAGCAGGAGATGGCCAACATGGAGGTCGAAGGCGCGGCCGGTGGCGGCATGGTGAAGGTGACAATGACCGGCAAGCACGAAGTCCGGCGTGTGGCCATCGACGATAGCCTGATGGGCGATGACCGCGAGATGCTGGAAGACCTGATCACGGCGGCGATGAATGATGCCGTGCAGAAGGTTGAGGTGGAGCAGCAGGAGCGGTTCTCCGGCATGACTTCGGGCCTTGGGTTGCCCGAAGGCTTCAAGATGCCGTTCTGAATGTGGACCCGACGCACAAACTGCTGGCGTGACCGATGATCGGCTCGCCGCTGTTGCGCGAATTGATCGAGGCGCTGCGCTGCATGCCGGGTGTCGGTCCGCGCTCGGCCCAGCGGATCGCGTTCCATCTGCTCGAGCGCGACCGCCCGGGTGGGCTGCACCTGGCCGACCGTCTGCAGGCGGCCATGGAAGGTATCGGCCGCTGCGCCGATTGCCGCACGTTCAGCGAGGCCGAACGCTGCGAACTCTGCGCGGGGACCGCGCGTGACCGTTCGCTGCTGTGTGTGGTCGAGACCCCGGCCGACATCGCGGCGGTGGAGAATTCCACCGCCTATAACGGCCTCTACTTCGTGCTGATGGGCCACCTGTCGCCGCTGGACGGGATCGGTCCGGAGGAACTCGGCCTCGATCGGCTCGAGGAGCGCTTCGGTGCGGGCGAGGTGAAGGAGATCATCCTCGCCACGAATCCGACGGTCGAGGGCGAGGCCACGGCCCAGTACGTCAGCGAGCGCGCCAAGGCCCACGGCCTGCGCGTCACCCGCATCGCGCACGGCGTACCCCTGGGCGGCGAACTCGAATACGTCGACGGCGGCACCCTGTCGCACGCCTTTACGGGCCGTCTGGAAGTCTGACCGGTCCGGGGCATGGCCTGGAAAACCGCCTCTCGCCAAGCACGCCAAGGGCGCCAGGAAAGGCGAATAGAAACAGGCGGACTAATCGCAGGAGAGTGTGGCGTTGTCCAGACGCACCGGCTAGCCACGGTCTATTCAGCCCAGGTTTTCTTGGCGCGCTTGGCGTGCTTGGCGAGAGGCGATTTTGACTTCCCGGCAAGACTGGAGATGGCATGACCGAAGAGACGCTGTTTACGAAAATCCGGGATCGGGAGATCCCGTCCGATATCGTCTACGAGGACGATGAGATCTTTGCCTTCCGCGATATCAATCCCCAGGCACCGACCCACGTGCTGGTCGTGCCGAAAGAGATCATCCCGACGGTCAACGATATCGAGGAAGCACATGCGGGGCTGATCGGACGGATGTTCCTGGTCGCCAAACGGATCGCGCGCGAAGACGGGATCGCCGAATCCGGTTACCGCCTTGTGATGAATACCAATGCGGACGGTGGTCAAACCGTATTCCATATCCATCTGCACGTGATCGGCGGGCGTACGATGGAGTGGCCCCCCGGCTGAGCGTAACGCGGTCCGGGACGGCCGCTTGCCGCGGGTCCGGGGATATCGAGGCAATGATTGAACGCGAACTGAGTACCGACGGGCGGTTCGGTCGCTATGTACTGCGGCCTCACCGCTCCGCGACCTGGAGTGACAACCTCTGGCTGGTCGCGGCGGTCGCGCTGATGGCGGTGCCCATCGCGATGGCGTGGGCCGTGGCCGGTTTCTGGCTGATCCTGCCGCTGTGCGGGCTCGAGCTCGCTGTGCTTGCACTGGGGCTGTACGTCGTCAATCACTCGCTGCTCGCGCAGGAGGTGATCACGATCGACGCGGACCAGATCACGATCGAGGCCGGCAAGCGGGAGGTCGAACGTCGCTTCGAACTCGCGCGCGACTGGGCGCAGGTGCTGCTGCAGCCGGCCCGGCGGCGTGCGCACCCTTCGCGCCTGATCCTGCGCTCACACGGGCGTGCGGTCGAGCTCGGCCGCTTTCTGACCGACGAGGAGCGCGACGAACTGGCCGGCGATCTGCGCGGTGTTCTCGCCCGCCCCGGGCACGGCCCCGCCAGCGAGGGGCTGGGCGGGCGACGCTGGTAACAACCGGTTCTTATGCTATAAGAAACCGATCTTACCGGATGAGTGTTTCTTATCGGTATAGTCGCGGGGTCAGAACGATCGCCCGACCGGGTGATCGGCGTTTACCGTAGAGATGCACCGGAGATCGATAAGATGGGCCTGAGAATTGGTGACAAGGCGCCCGATTTCAAGCAGGAGTCGAGCGAGGGCACGATCAACTTCCACGAGTGGGCGGGAGACAACTGGGTCGTGCTGTTCTCGCACCCGGCAGACTTCACGCCGGTCTGCACCACCGAACTCGGCGCGACCGCGAACCTGAAGGCGGAATTCGAAAAGCGCGGCGCCAAGGCGATCGCCGTCAGCGTCGACCCGGTCGAGTCCCACAAGGGCTGGATCGGCGACATCAACGAGACGCAGAACACCACCGTGAACTTCCCGATTCTCGCCGACGAGAACCGGACCGTGGCCGAGCTCTACGACATGATCCACCCGAATGAGGACGATGCCTCCACGGTGCGCTCGGTATTCATCATCGACCCGAACAAGAAGATCCGGACGATGATCACGTATCCGAAGAGCACGGGCCGCAACTTCAATGAAGTCGTGCGCGTGATCGATTCGCTGCAATTGACGGACAACTACAGTGTCGCGACGCCGGCGAACTGGAATGATGGCGAGGACGTCATCATCCTGCCCTCGATCACCGATCCGGACGTCATCAAGGAGAAGTTCCCGAAAGGCCACAAGGAACTGCGTCCGTACCTGCGCGTCACGCCGCAGCCGAACCGCTGAGTTCGGCCGGGCCGCCGGGCCCGGAATCATTCGGTAGAATAAGAGCCGGTACGGGGCTTTCCGTACCCGCTTTTTTTATTGCAGCCCTTGGCGGTTGAAAGCCGGGCGTCGGAAAGTGATCGCGATCAAGCTCGCTCCTACGGGGGCTGGCAGGATTCCTGCAGGAGCGGGCTTGCTCGCGATCGACGAGCGTTCCGTGCGGCATGGTGATAAACAAGGCCCGCTCATCGCGTGCCTGGCACGGACACCATCGTCAACGGAGTAAAGCGGCCCGGTCCCGGCGGCGGGTACGCCGGCTTGGTCTCAATCGTGGCCTGAGGCGGCGTCACGGAAGCGATACCACAACGGTATAGCGATCAACCCGAGCACGAACGCGAGCGCAGGGGACGCGATGGCCACGGCGGCGAGAAGCACGATGAACGCCTGATCGGTCCGCGCGTACTGCGAGGGACGCACGATCCGCACGAGATCGATCGCCGGGATCAGCAGCAGGGTGCCCAGCGCGGCGTCGGGGATATGCGCCAGCAGCCGTGTGGTATCGGCGGCCGCGAACAGCCCGAGGCCCAGCAGGGTGATCCCCAGGCCGGCTGGCGCGGGCCAGCTACGGGCGCCGAAGCGGTAATGGGCGGCCACACCGCCGGCGCCATGACACATCGGCATCGCGCCAAACGGTGCGGTGACCAGATTCATCAGTCCGGTCGTTACGGACAGCCGCCGCATCCGCACGCGCTGCGCGTCGGGATAGTATTCGCGGCCGACCCGCTCGGTGACGATGATCGCGTTGGTGAGCGTGAGCGGGATCTGCGGCAGGGTGATCAGGACGATACCCGTGATGAGCGCGTCGATACCCGGCAGCCGGGGTGCGATCAGATCCCCGGCCGGGACCGTGGCCGGTGCCGCTTCGCCAATCCACGGCAGGGCGGCCAGGCCGGCGCCGAGTACGATCAGCGCGATCGGCCATTGGGGCCGCCACAGGAGCAGGGCCGCGGCCAGGGCCGCCAGCAGGAACCCGGTGAGCGGGTTGGCGGCCAGCATACCCAATGCCTTCCAGCCTAGGCTGAGCCCGAGCCCTGCCTGCAATGCGGCGATCACCGGCGCCGGGACCAGCCGCGCGAGGCGCGTGATCAGTTTGCCGGTCCCCAGCAGCAGGAACACGACCGCGAGGGCAAGCCCGCCACCGATCACGGCGTCGAGCGCCGGTGCGCTTGTCACGAGCACGGCGCCGGCAACCTTCATTGGCTGGACCGGGATCGGCACCCGGAAGAAGCCGGCCGTAAGCAGGTAGGCGATCCCGAAGCCTGCGAGGACGCTGCCGGCAGGCAGCCCGCCCACCATGATCGCGCCGATGGTCAGGGGCAGGAAGGTGCCGATGTCGCCACAGGCCCCGGCCAGTTCGCGCAGCGGTCGCACACGCTGGTCGGCGGTATTCACTGTTTGGCGGCCATGACTGTATGGCGGTGAATGAACCCGCGGAGCGCCTGTCGCCAGTCGGCGTTCAGTTCCAGTGACGGATCGTTGTGCGAACCGCTCAGCCGCACCCGCCGGGTCGCTTCGGGGCGTACGCCGGCGAGCGCTTCGGCGTGCCGGAACGGCACGATCTCGTCATCGCGCGAGTGCGCGATCAGCACGGGGCAATCAGTGCGGGCGATGGCCGCCTCCGTATCGAATTCATAGCGTGCCAGCCAGCGGGCCGGCAGCCAGGGGTAGTGATGGGCGGCGAGATCGGGTAGCGATGTAAAGGGCGACTCGAGCACCAAACCGGCGGGCTTATGCCGCGCGGCGAGCCATGCGGCCACCGAGCCGCCCAGCGAGCGCCCGAAGACGACGATTCGACCGGGGGCGTAGGCGGCGTCCCCGGTCAGCCAGCGCCACGCGGCCCGGGCGTCCCGGTACAGGCCGTGCTCATCCGGACTGCCGTCGCTGCGCCCGTAACCGCGGTAGTCGATCATAAGGGTCGCCGCGCCGAGTTCATGCAATGCACCCACGGTGGCGAGGCGATGCGACATGTCACCGGCGTTGCCATGGAAGAACAGCACGATCGGGCCATCGTCATCGGGCCCGTCGACGAACCACGCGGCGATGTCTGTACCGTCATCGGCCGTGAGGCTGACATCGTGCCATGACAGGTCGATGAAATCGGGTGTGGCCGGGTAATCGCCGCGGGTGGGGAAGAACACCAGTCCTTGCTGAAACACGAACAGCAAGGCGGCGATCAGGGCATAGACGAGTGCCGCGCCGAGGACGAGCGCGGCGATGGTAGCCACAAGGCCCTGTGGAATGCGGGGCGCTCGGGCGGCGAACGGCACGGGCCGTCCCCCGTCACCGGATGCCTACTGACCGCCATCCCGCAGTGGCAACGTATAGAGGTCACCCTCGAGACTGCCGTAATACGCGGCGAGATCGCGCATATCCTGGTCAGAGAGTTGGGTGACCTGACCGCTCATGATCGCGTTGTCGCGCTCGCCGGATTTGTATTGCTTGAGCGTTACGTAGAGATAGCTCGGGTGCTGGCCCGCGAGTTTCGGGTACATGGCGTTCTGCGAGTTGCCCTTCTCGCCGTGACAGGCGGCGCAGGTCTGCGATTTCTCCCTGCCCGCCTCGGGGTCGCCGGCCGCATGGGCAGTGCTCAGGGTGGCCAGCATCATCAGTGCGGCGGTCGCGAAGAATACGGAAATTCGCTGCATGACGGGGTCCTCGAAGGCGTATCGATTTAGCGGGGCTGATCGATCGACGCGAAATACGCCGCGATATCCTGGATTTCCTGCTCACTCAGGGCGCGGGCCTGGGCCTGCATCGTCGGGTGCGTGCGGTCGCCCGAACGGTACGCTTCGAGGGCGGAAACGATGTACTCGGAATGCTGTCCGCCGATCTTCGGCACCATGTACGTGGGATAGACGTTCGCCTGGTCGGGTATGCCATGGCAGCCGAGACAGGTCTGCGACGCGTACCGTCCCTTCTCCGGGTCCCCTTCGGCGTGGACGGCACCGGCGACCAGCAGCCCGGCCAGCGTTGCCGCGAGCGCGCTCGCGCGTCTTTTCGTCATCGATCCTGTTCTCCGCGTCCGGGTGTGTCGATTGCCCGCGGGGCGATTCGTACCACCGTTTGTCGACGAGTTGTCCGCATGCTTTTTCGGGCCGGTCGGATGGACCGGCCCATATACGGCCCAAAGCCGCCAGTATACACACTCGGCCGGTTCCTGGGACCCCGCGCCCTCAGTCGAGCAGGGCGTCCGCCTTGGCCGCGCAGATGAAGTCGTTGTCCGACAGACCGCCGATCGAATGCGTCGAGAATTTCACCACGCAGCGGTTGTAACCGACCTCCAGGTCCGGGTGGTGGTCCTCGCGGTTCGCGATCCAGGCCAGGGCGTTCACGAATGCGATCGTGTGGTAGTAATTCCGGAACTTGAAGGTGCGCGTGATCACCCGGTCATCGTCCGAGATGGCCCAGTCCTCGTGGACGCGCGCCAGGAGCTTCTCCGCCTCACCGCGCTCGAGCGGGGATACCCCGCCTTCGCAGGCCTGACATTTGCGTTCGGTCAGTTGCTCTTCGCTCATGGGAATGCCTCAAAGCCGTCCAATGTCGGCGGCGCTGCCGCCATGTGTCACCGTGATTGTACGGTGCCCGCGCGTGGTGCCTCAAACTGCCAGCGAAATCCCCCACCTGGTCTATCCGTTTTGCTGGCGGCGCAGGTGCGCGATCCGCTCCGCCGCCGGCGGGTGTGAATCGTGGAAGGCCGACCAGATCGGGTCGGGCGTCAGGGTGTTCGCGTTCTCGCGGTACAGGTCGACAAGCGCATTGACCAGGTGGTCGGCCCGGCACTGCGTGGCCGCGAAGGCGTCGGCCTCGAACTCGTGGCGGCGCGACAGCCAGGCGAACAGCGGCTGCAGGAAGAAAGTGAAAACCGGCAGCACCAGCATGAACAGCGCCAGCGCCGCATGTATCGAGGGCGTGGGGACGCCAAGCGCAGTATAGAACCAGGGCCGTTCCATTAGCCAGGCGAGCAGGGCCAGGCCGCCAAGACTGGCGAGCGCCATCAGGGCGATGTTCTTCGCGATGTGGTGATGCCGGAAATGGCCGAGCTCGTGCGCCAGTACCGCCTCGACCTCATCGGCATCGAGCTGCGCAAGCAGCGTGTCGAAGAACACGATGCGCTTGTTGCGTCCGAGGCCGCTGAAGTACGCGTTGCCGTGGCCGGATCGGCGTGAGCCGTCGATAACGTAGACCCCGTTGCTGGCAAACCCGCAGCGCTTGAGCAGGCCCTCGATCCGCGTGCGCAGGCCGGTGTCTTCGAGCGGCGTAAAGCGGTTGAACAGCGGGGCGATAAAGGCTGGCCAGGCCCACACCATCAAAAGATTAAAGCCCAGCCAGACGGCCCAGGCGTAGAGCCACCAGCCGCTGCCGGCGGCCTGCATCAGCCACAGGATGACGGCGGCCAGCGGTATGCCGAGCACAAGCAGGAGACCGGCGGTGCGCAGCTGATCGGCCATGAACAGCCCGGGCGTCGTCCGGTTGAAGCCGAAGCGGGCCTCGATTCCGAACGTGCGCCAAACGCGCAGGGGCAGGTCGATCGCGGCGCCGACGACCACAATCGTTGCGAGCACGCCGATGCCGGTGACCATCGGCGGCAGTTCCAGCGCCCGCCATGCCTGATCCACGGCGGCGAGACCGCCCGCGAGTGTCCAGCCGAGGAGCACGATCGCCTCCACAGCCGTATCGACGGCACCGAGGCGCGTGCGCGCGACCGAGTAATCGGCGGCATGGCGGTGTGTCTCCGGCGTGATCGTGTCGGCGAACGCCTCGGGCACGTGCCCGCGGTAGCGGTGCACCGAATCGATCTGGCGCCGGGCGAGCCAAAGCCGGAGGCCAGTCGAGGCCACGAGGGCCACAACGAAAAGGGCGGTCAATGCATGCATGTGTTCGCGTACAGGCGGGAGCGTGTTGCTAGAATAGCAACCCCTTCGAATACCGGGAAACAGAATGACCGACGCCACGCAGCGTCTGATCTGGATCGACCTCGAGATGACCGGGCTCGACACCCGTCGCGATGCCATCATCGAGATCGCGACCATCGTCACTGACAGTGAGCTGGAGATCCTCGCGGAGGGACCGGTGCTCGCGATCAACCAGCCCGAACGGGTAATGGAATCCATGGACGACTGGAATACGCGCCAGCACGGTCAGTCCGGGCTGACCCGGCGGGTGCTGGAATCCACGATCGGTTATGCGGCGGCCGAGGGCCGTACGCTCGATTTCCTCCGCGAGTGGGTCGTCGCGGGCGAATCACCGATGTGCGGCAACAGTATCTGTCAGGATCGTCGATTCCTCGCCCGCCTGATGCCCGATCTGGAGTCCTTCTTCCACTACCGCAATCTGGATGTCAGCTCGGTCAAGGAACTGGTCAGCCGCTGGTCGCCGGCTCTGCTCGAGGGCATCAGCAAGGAGGGCAGTCACCTGGCGCTGGATGATATCCGCGATTCGATCGCCGAGCTGCGTTACTACCGGAAGCACGCCTTCAGCATCTGATCGCGATGGTGATGCACGGTCTGCGGAGGCCACCATGCAGCAACTGATGACGACGCGCGAGGTAGCCGAGTACCTGCGGCTCAAGGAGCGCAAGGTCTATGAACTCGTGCGCACCGGCGCGATCCCCTGTACGCGCGTGACCGGCAAGTGGCTGTTCCCTAAGGCGTTGATCGACCGCTGGCTGCTGGAGCACGGCGAGGGTGGCGCGCACGAGATGCGCCCGACACCGGCCCCGGTTGTCGCCGGCAGCCACGACCCGCTGCTTGAGTGGGCGGTACAGGCCTCCGGTTGCGGTCTCGCGCTGCTGTTCGGCGGGAGCCTTGATGGGTTGAGCCGCTTCGCCCGGAACGAGGCCGTCACGGCGGGTCTGCATATACCCGATTCGCAAGGTATGGAGGACAATGTTTCCGCGGTGCGCGAGGCCGGTACGGGCCGCGAACCGGTCCTGATCGAATGGGCGCGACGGCGTCAGGGGCTGATGGTCGCCCCGGGGGATCCGCTCGGGATCGCCGGCCTGGCCGATCTCGTGACCAGGGGCGCGCGCCTGATCGATCGCCAGCCCGGCGCCGGCAGCCGGTTGCGGCTTGATCGCCTGCTGGAGGAGGCGGGTATCGCACGCGCCGATCTGGCGATCGTCGACGAGCCGGCCATCAATGAGAACGACGTCGCCCGCGAGGTTCATGCGGGGCACGCTGACGCCGGGCTGGGCATCGAGGCCGCCGCCCGCGAGGCCGGGCTGGAATTCCTGCCGCTCGCCGATGAGCGCTTCGATCTGCTGGTCGGGCGCCGGGATTACTTCGAGCCGCCGTTCCAGGCGCTGCTCGCCATTACGCGGACGCGGCGGTTTGCCGAGCGTGCGGCTACGCTGGGCGGTTATGACCTCAGTGGGACCGGGGCGGTGCATTACAACGCGGCGTAGGTCGGACTTCAGTTCGACGCCGTCGAGGTCCGAGCGTCCATACAACCCTTCCCGGTTGTCGCGGTTCGGTGTGGTGTTTTCGCGGTTCGATACGTGGTTTGGGTTTCGCCGGCTGGCGCCGGCGAGTTCCTTTCTTTTGCACGAAAAGAAAGGAACCAAAGAAAGCGTGCCCCGGGCGACGCCGCCCCGCCGCCGTTTTCCCGGGATAGCCGGTCACGTCCGCTCCCGGTGACTGTATCCGCTCCTTTCGGGTTCAGGGCATCCGAAGGAAAACGTCGGCGGGGTCCCCTGCGCGCGGGCGTGGGCGATGGGTGCGGGCGACAGGCCATCCTTGGCCTGACGCCCGCATGGCCGTATCCATGCGGCCACCCGACGCTGAGGCGCCGGGCTGGTCCGTCGCCCACGCCCGTGCTCGGCGGCGTCGATGGGAGGAGACGTCAAAACCGTCGCGGAGCGGGACGTGGTGCACGGGATCCAGCGTGGCGGTTTTCCTCCCATCTGGCGCGCCATGCACCGCAGAACGTAGGCCGGCCTCGCGCGGTGCCGCGGCACTGGATGCCGGCCCGGAGCACGTCACCGCGCAATGCCGGCATTCCCCGGCGGCGAATGCCGGTGCACGCGCGAAGTGCAACGGGAGCCGGGGAAAGCCGGCTTACATAATAACCTTGGCCCTTGGCCCTTGGCCCTTGGCCCGTGGCCCTGCCGCCAAGCCACGTCACACCAGCAACTCCCCCGCAACAAACCGCCTCGCCTCCTCGCTCTGTGGCCGATCAAAGAACACCGATCCCGATGCCTGCTCGAGGATCCGCCCGTGGTGCATGAACACGACTTCGTCGGCGAGCCGCCGGGCCTGGTTGAGGTCATGGGTGCAGAGGATGATGCGCGTGCCGGCGTCGCGTACGGCCTCGATCGATTCTTCGATCGATGTCGTGGCCGCCGGGTCCAGGTGCGAGGCGGGTTCGTCCATCAGCAGGGCCGCGGGGCGCTGGGACCAGGCGCGCGCGATCGCGAGCCGCTGACGTTCGCCGCCCGAGAGCCGGCGGGCGCCGGTGCGCGCGAACCCCTCGAGGCGCACCGCCGCCAGGGCGCTGCGGGCGGCTTCGGACCGACGCTGTCGCGGTACGCCGGCGAGCGCGAGCGCATAGGTGACATTGGCCTCGACCGAGCGCCGCAGCATGACCGGGTGTTGGGGGACATACCCCACCCGCACACCGAGCCGACCGATATCCGCATTCCCCCAGCTCACGCTGCCCCGCGTGGGTATGAGGAGGCCGCGGCAGATCCGCATGAGCAGCGTCTTGCCGGCCCCGTTGGGGCCGAGCAGGACGGTGATCGGGACGCGACCGATGCGGGTCGTGATGCCGCTCAACAGTTGTCTGCCTTCGGCCACGAAACCGATGTCATCGAGGCGCGCGGGGAACAGGGTGTCGTCACGGGCCTTCATGCGCCGTACCGCAGCCGTCCGAAGCGCGAGACCGCCATGGCGATGGCGTTGATGCCGATCGTCAGGCCGATGAGGATGATGCCGAGGCCGAGCGCCATGCCGAGGTTGCCCTTGCTGGTCTCGAGTGTGATCGCGGTGGTCATGACCCGCGTAACGCCGTCGATGTTGCCGCCGACAATGAACACGGCGCCCACCTCGGCGATGGCGCGGCCGAATCCGGCGAGCACGCCGGTGGTCAGGCTGAATCGGCCCTCCCACAGCAGCGTCGGCAGCATCCGCGCGCGGTTGGCGCCCAGGGACGCCAGATCCTCGCGATATTCCGTCGCGAGGTCTTCGATCGTCTGGCGAGTCAGTGCCGCGATGAGCGGCAGGACGAGGATCGCCTGAGCGGTGATCATCGCACCGGGCGTGAACAGGAGACCGAATTCGCCGAGCGGGCCCGCCCGCGACAGGAGCAGGTACACCGCCAGGCCGACGACGACGGGCGGCAGGCCCATGAAGGCATTGAGTATGGTGATCGGGATCCCGCGCCCGGGGAAGCGCGTGAGCGCCAACGTGGCGCCCAGCGGCAGCGCGATCAGCGTCGCGATGATGACCGCCGTCAGGCTGACCTGCAGCGAAAGTGCGACGATCCCGAAGATGTCGGGATCGAGTGCGATCAGCAGGTTGCCCGCTTGCTCGAATGCGCGCGTGAATTCGCTCACTGCACCACTCCGCCCGGTGTCCCCGCGTCCGCTGAGGCGCTGCGCGGTCTTCAGGGGCTATACGTGGCAGAATTTTGCGGGGCAGCCTATATCAACGCAATGTAAAGCGAAATTCCGAAAAATAAACAGAAAAAAGCAGTTATTTGCGCGGCGTTTCGGGTGTTCCGGGGCCGGCCATTCAGGCCTCGACCGGCGTGTCGTCCCGGTTCCCCCAGTCGGACCAGGAACCCGGATAGCCGGCGGCACGGGGGTAGCCGAGGATCCGGAGCAGGGCGTAGCTGAATGCCGATCGATGGTGGGTGTGGCAGTAGGCGACGACCTCGCGGTCGGGCGTGATCCCAAGTGCCTCGAGCTCGGCGCGCATGTCGTCGAGCGGCCGCAGGCGCAGATCGCGTTCCGGGTCCATCGCCCGCGTCCACTCGTAATGCGCCGCGCCGGGGACGTGACCGGCGCGGGCCGCGCGCACCGAGCTGCCGTCATATTCGCCACGCGAGCGGGCGTCGAGACAGATGAAATCGGCGCCGCCAAGGCGCCCCATGATGGTCTCCGCGACCCGAACGTTGGCGCGCTCGCCGGTGTCATCCAGCGCGCCCGGCTCTGGATTGGCGCCGCGCCCGGCTTCGAGCGGGTAGCCTTCATGCACCCAGGCGCGCAGGCCGCCGTCGAGGATGGCCGTGCGGTCATGGCCAAGGGCGTCGAGTGTCCACATCAGGCGACCCGCGGCACCGCCGCCCTCGGCATCCATTGCCACCACCTGCACCCCAGGACCGATACCGGCTGCCCGGAGCACGCGCAGCAATGTCGTCGTGTCCGGCAGCAGGCCGCCCACCGGTGGACGTGAGGCCACCAACTCGCCATAGGGGAGGTGGACCGCGCCCGGCACGTGGTGTTCACCGAAGACCTCTCCGGGGCTCAGGTCGACCACGCGGATCGCCGGATCGTCGAGCCGTTCGACCAGGGCGGCCGGGTCCAGCAGCAGGGGGAGATCTTCAGTCGCGGACATGGTTCATGCGCTCCCGGCGCTGGAGACCGGATCGACGCTCCGTGCGGGCGGCGTGAGCACGGTCTGCGCCGCGACCGGCAGCCGCTCCGGATAGTCGATCGTGAAGTGGAGACCGCGGCTCTCGCGGCGGGCGGCGGCGCTGCGGATGATCAGATCGGCCACCAGCGCGAGGTTGCGCAGTTCAAGCAGGTCATTGGTCACGCGGAAATTGCCGTAGTACTCGGCGATTTCGCCCAGCAGCAGGTCGATGCGGTGGCGCGCGCGCTCCAGGCGTTTGTCGCTGCGCACGATGCCGACGTAGTCCCACATGAAACGCCGCAGTTCATCCCAGTTGTGCGCGACCACGACTTCCTCGTCCGAGTTCGTTACCCGGCTCTCATCCCAGTGCGGGATGGTCTCGCTGGTGCCGAAAACGTCCAGGCGTTCGGCGATGTCGCGCGCCGCGGCGCGGGCGAAGACGAGGCATTCCAGCAGCGAGTTGCTGGCCATGCGGTTGGCGCCGTGCAGGCCGGTACACGCGGTTTCGCCGATCGCGTACAGGCCTTCGAGATCGGTGTGACCGGCGCGGTTGGTCATTACGCCACCGCAGGTATAGTGGGCCGCCGGGACTATCGGGATCGGCTCGCGACTCATGTCGACGCCGAACTCGAGGCACTTGGCCTGGATGTTCGGGAAGTGTTCGTGGATGAATTCGGCGCCGCGATGCGAGATATCGAGATACAGGCAGTCCGCGCCCAGGCGTTTCATTTCATGGTCGATCGCGCGGGCGACGATATCGCGCGGCGCCAGCTCGGCGCGCGTGTCGAACCGGTCCATAAAGCGCGAGCCGTCCGGCAACAGCAGTTTGCCGCCCTCGCCGCGCACCGCTTCCGAGATCAGCGCGGATTTGGCGCGCGGGTGGTACAGGCAGGTCGGGTGGAACTGCATGAATTCCATATTCCCGATCCGGCAGCCGGCCCGCCAGGCCATGGCGATGCCGTCGCCGGTCGCCCCATCCGGGTTGCTCGTGTACAGATAGACCTTGCTCGCGCCGCCGGTCGCGAGGACAACCGCACGGGCGCGGATCGTCTCGACCCGCCCGTCGCGGGTATCGAGTACGTAGGCCCCGACGCAGCGGCGCTGTCCGTCCGCGCCCTGAGCGGTGATGAGGTCGACCGCATTGCGGTTGGGCAGGAGTTCGATATCGGGGTGGGTCTGTGCGCGTTCGATCAGCACCGTTTCTACCGCGCGCCCGGTGGCGTCGGCCGCGTGAATCACCCGCCGATGGGCGTGCCCGCCTTCGCGCGTGAGATGGTAGGGCGCCTCGCCGCCGGCCGGTTCCCGGGTAAAGGCGACGCCCAGCGATTCCAGCCAGTCGATGCATTCGGGGCCGTGCTCGACCGTGAACCGGACGATGTCCGCGTCACAGAGGCCCGCACCCGCATCGAGCGTATCGCCGATATGCGATTCGAAGCTGTCGCTGTCGTCGAGTACGGCGGAGATGCCGCCCTGGGCGTACCAGGTATTGCCCTCGGGCAGAGGACCCTTTGCCAGGACCGTTACGCGGGCGTGCTCCGCGGCATGGAGGGCGAATGTCAGTCCGGCAGCGCCGCTGCCAAGGATCAGCACGTCGGTTTCGAGTGCGTCGGCCATCGCTTGTCCGTCCGATAGGGGGTGTGTATTTTGGCACGACAAGTGGCGGCTGTCGCAGCACCCGCTCATTCCCGTTCGTCCGGAAACCTTTGCCCTCAATGACTGTCTACCGTAGTGGGCCATGCGGGGAGTTCCGTTACCCTCTGGGCGGACAGGGCGGTTCAGCACAAGGCGCGCCGACGAGTCATGGCGCGCCCCATGGCGAGGAGGCGCAACGCCGTGGTAGGCCGCCCTGTCCGCTCCCGAGGGGCGGCACTGTGCGCACCCGCCGCTGCGTTGCTCGTCACTTGTGTAGTGACGCTACACGTGCTCCTCGCGCGTTGCGGCGAGTACGCACAGCGCCGCAGAGGGTGACGGAACTCCCCGCATGGCCCACTGATGGCACCGGCGTGTCGGTCGTCCGGACCCGCACCCGATGAGCGAAAGCGCGGTCGATCTCGAGCTGGTGCGGCGGATCCAGCGGGGCGAGCGGGCCGCCTTCGATCTGCTTGTGCAGAAATATCAGCATCGGATCGCGCATCTAATCGCGCGCTACGTGCAGGATAAGTCCGAGGTGGAAGACGTGGCCCAGGAGGCGTTCATCAAGGCCTGGCGGGGAGTGGCGAGTTTCCGGGGCGAGAGCGCGTTCTACACCTGGCTGTACCGGATCGCGATCAACACGGCCAAGAACCACCTGGTCTCGGCGGGCCGGCGCGTCCCGGATCAGGGGGTCGATGCCACCGATGCGGAACAATACGAGGATGCGGCCCTGCTGCGCGATGCCGATACCCCCGAGCGCACACTGATGACGACTGAACTGGAGCAGACCGTGTACCGGACGATCGAATCGATGCCGTCGGAACTGCGCGAGGCGGTGACCCTGCGCGAAATGGAGGGGTTGTCTTATGACGAGATCGCGGCCGTGATGGACTGCCCGATCGGCACCGTGCGCTCACGGATATTCCGTGCCCGCGAAGCGATCGATTCGGCGATCCGGCCGCTGCTCGATGAGACGGGGAAAAGCGATGGCGAGTAAAACCGAATCGATGACGGGTGATGAGGCGTTGTCGGCGCTGGTGGACGGCGAGCTCGGGGCCCTGACGCGCAACCGGATTGTCGGGCGGCTGCTGGAGGATCCGGAACTGCGTGCGCGCTGGGCGCGCTATCACGCGGGACGCGCCAGCCTGGAGGGGGCGGAGCCGGGCCTGCTCGGTCCCGGTTTCAGCGAGCGGGTGGCCGCTGCCGTGAGTGCCGAGCCGCCTGTCAGGGCGTCCGGTCGCTTGGCCGGTGTGCGTCGGCCGCTTTGGCGGCGCGGGGGTGCCGCGATCGCCGCCGCGGCCCTGGTGGCCGTGGTCACCGCGGGCGGCGTTGTGGCGTTGCGCGGCGGCATCTTCGAGTCACCGGCGTCGGGCGTTGCCGCCACGGCCCCCGACACGGTGGTAGCGGCTGGCGGGGATGCGGTGCCGATCGTGAGCGGGACCTACGGTGATGGGCTGGGACCGGCGGAGCAGGAGCGCGTGCGTCAGCGTCTGACCGTATACCTCAACAGCCATAACCGGTTCGCGGATGCCGACGAAATGCCCAACGTCATGCCCAGCAGCCGTCTGGCCGGTTTCAATGCGGATCCATGATCCCCGCTCGTGGCGCCTGCCGCTCGCGGCCATCCTCACGACGATAATGCTCGCCGGCGTCGCCCCGGCCGCCGCGGCGGATGAAGCCGCGGACCTGCTGATGCGCATGGCCGAGGCCATGCTCAGTCAGGCCTATGAGGGGACGCTGGTCTATGAACACGGCGACCATCTGGAATCGCTGGCGATCGTACACGGCCATATCGACGGCCAGGAGTACGAGCGCCTGCGCGTGCTCAATGGTGAACCGTTCGAGGTGATCCGCGAGGGCGATAAGGTCACCTGTGTCTGGCCGGCCGAACGCCGGATGCTGGAGGATCAGCGACCGGGTGATCTGCCGGCACCCCAACCGCCACGCGATCTGCGGTCACTGCCGCAACATTACGCGGCCGAACTCGGGGGTACGGCCAGGGTTGCCGGGCGCGAGGCCCGGATCCTTCGCATCGCCGGCGAGGATCACTACCGCTATGGCTACCGCATGTGGATCGACCGGGAGACCGGTCTGCTGCTGCGTTCCGATCTGGTCGGACGCGACGACTCGGTTTACGAGCGCATCATGTTCACGCATATCGAACCACTGGATACGGTCGGGCGCGAGCGCTTCCGGCCCTCACTGGAGGGCGAACAGTACAGTCGCCAAGCAAATCCATCGGCGGACTCCACGCGGCTGGAGGATCCCGAATGGGAAACGACCGGGCTGCCACCCGGATTCCGGCTGGTTTCACACCAAAACGAGGCGATGCCGCCGCACGGCGAGGCCGTTCAGCACTCGGTGTACACTGATGGGCTGGCATCGGTATCGATCTTCGTCGAGCCGGCGGGCACCGATGCGATGCCGTTGCGCGGGCTCTCGAGGATGGGGGCGGTGCATGCGTTCGGACACGAGATCGATGGCCACCAGGTGACGGCCGTGGGCGAAGTGCCGGCGGCGACCGTCAGGCAGTTCGGACTGGGCGTGCAGCGCCGCTGAGTCGCGATACCACGACCTTCGGCGCCAGTGGTCGATATGCTATGATCTACTGGCATCACACGGTTGGTCGATCCGCGGTCTGACAGGCCCAATGGCGAATCGGGAATCGCAGGAGCCCGGTTCGGTGCGCTGGGGTAGCGATCGAAGTGACCGTTGCCGGGGCCCACGAGCACACCGATCCCGCCATCCGAATACGCCGATTCCAGGGTTGATCCCGCCGGGAGGCCGAACACCGCCATGCTGCAGACCGTTTACGCCCGCGCGCTCGCCCTGGCCATTTCGCTCGTGGTATTCCCGGCAACGGCGCTGGCCGAACTGCCGGATTTCACGGATCTGGTGGAAGACCAGTACCGCTCTGTGGTGAATATCAGCACCAGCCGCGAGGTCGAACCGCGGCGGGGCGGACTGCCGCCCGGGTTCGACATGCCCGAGTTCGAGGACTCGCCGTTCGGCGATCTGTTCCGGAAATTCTTCGGTGAACGCGCGCAGCCGCGCAGCCGGGATACGGCCTCGCTGGGGTCGGGATTCATTATTTCCAGTGATGGTTACGTCCTCACCAACGGCCATGTGGTCGCCGACGCCGACGAGATCATCGTGCGCCTGCACGACCGGCGTCAGTTCGAGGCCGAGCTGGTCGGCACGGACAAGCGCAGCGATGTGGCCCTGCTGAAAATCGATGCCAAGGGGCTGCCGGCGGTAAAGACCGGCGATCCGGATCACCTGGAGGTTGGCGAATGGGTCCTCGCGATCGGTTCGCCGTTCGGGTTCGATCACTCGGTGACGGCGGGGATCGTCAGCGCGAAGGGGCGCAGTCTGCCGAACGACAATTACGTCCCCTTCATCCAGACCGATGTCGCGATCAACCCGGGTAATTCCGGCGGGCCGCTGTTCAACCTCGATGGCGAGGTGGTCGGTGTCAATGCGCAGATCTTCAGTCGTACCGGCGGCTTCATGGGTCTGTCCTTCGCGATCCCGATTGATGTCGCGGGGGATGTCGCCGACCAGTTGCGGGAGACCGGCAAGGTCGCGCGCGGCTGGCTGGGTGTCGTGATCCAGGAGGTGACGCGGGATCTCGCGGAATCCTTCGGTATGGAGCGCGCGCGTGGCGCGCTGGTGTCCCGGGTGCTGCCGGACTCGCCCGCGGCGAAGGCGGGGCTCCGGGTCGGTGATGTGATCGTCGGATTCGCTGGCGATGAGGTGCCCCGCTCGAGTGCATTGCCGCCGTTGGTGGGCCGGACACCGATCGGCTCGAAAGCGCGGGTCGAAATCGTCCGTGACGGCGAGCGCATGACCCTGCGTGTGACGATCGGGCGGCTCCCGGAAGAGTCCGAAATGGCCGGCTACGGTTCGCCTGATGAAGGGCGTAACGACGATCCGCAGACCGAACAGCGGGAAGAGGCCGGTGCACGGTTTGGCATGCGGGTCGCGGCCGTGAGCGATACATTGCGCGAGCAGCGTGATCTCGGCCCCGGCGGCGTCGAGGTGGTCGAGCTGCTTTCGCAGCCCGCGGTCGGCAGCGGGCTGCGCCGGGGCGATGTGATCGTGATGATGAATTCCCGGCCGATTGAGGGGGTGGACGACTTCGCCGAACGGGTCGCCGAGCTCCCGGGCGGGCGCAGTGTGGCGCTGCTCGTCGAGCGTGACGAGGGGCCGCAGTTCATCGCGATCGAGGTGCCCGAGGCCGAATAATGGCGGCGCGTCTGGTTCTGTATACGCGCGCCCGCTGCGGCCTCTGTGATGAAATGCTCGCGGTCGCGCGGCCCGTCGCCGATCGCTTCGGTCTCGATATCGAATCGGTGGACATCGATCGGGATTCGGAGCTTGTCCGCCGCTACAACACCGCAATCCCGGTGCTGGAATTCGATGGCACCGAAATCGCCCGTTACCACCTTGACGCGGATGCGCTCGAACGCGCGCTCGCCTCCGCCCCGGATACCTGATGCAGCAGATCCGCAACTTCTCCATCATCGCCCATATCGACCACGGCAAGTCGACCCTGGCCGATCGGTTCATCGAGAACTGCAGCCTGCTCACCGAGCGCGAACGCTCGGAGCAGATGCTCGATTCGATGGACCTCGAGCGCGAGCGCGGCATCACGATCAAGGCCCAGGCCGTATCGCTGAAGTACACGGCGCGCGATGGCCAGGAATACCTGCTCAATTTCATCGATACACCCGGCCACGTCGATTTCTCGTATGAAGTCGCGCGCTCGCTGCAGGCCTGCGAAGGCGCGTTGCTGGTCGTGGACGCCTCGCAGGGCGTAGAGGCGCAGAGCGTCGCCAACTGTTACACGGCCATCGGGCTGGACCTCGAGGTGATCCCGGTCCTGAACAAGGTCGATCTGCCTGCCGCCGACGCCGACCGTGTCGCCCAGGAGATCGAGGACGTGATCGGCCTCGAGGCGCTGGATGCCGTGCGCGTATCGGCCAAGACCGGGGTCGGTGTGATCGACCTGCTCGAGCGTCTGGTCCAACAGGTGCCGCCGCCGCAGGGCGACCCGGGCGCACCCACCCAGGCGCTGATTGTCGACTCGTGGTTCGACCAGTATGTGGGCGTCGTCTCACTGGTGCGGGTGTTTCAGGGACGGCTTAAATCCGGCGAGAAGATCCGGATGATGTCGACCGGGCGCGCGTATCATGTCGATTCCGTGGGCGTGTTCGCGCCGCACCGCGAGACGCGCGACGCGCTCGGCGTGGGCGAGGTCGGCTTCCTGATCGCCGGTATCAAGGACATCGATGCATCCAGGGTCGGTGATACGATCACGTCGGCGTCGAATCCGGCCCCGGAGATGCTGCCGGGTTTCCGCGAGGTCCGGCCGAACGTGTTCACGGGGCTGTTCCCGATCAGCTCCGACGACTACGAGGCCTTCCGCGATGCGCTCGGCAAGCTGCGCCTGAACGATTCGTCGCTGCATTATGAGCCGGAGGTATCGCAGGCCCTGGGTTTCGGTTTCCGGGTTGGATTCCTCGGCATGCTCCACATGGAGATCGTCCAGGAACGGCTGGAACGTGAATACGGGCTCGACCTGATCACGACTGCGCCGACGGTGGTGTTCGAGGTGCTTACGACGGACAACGAAATCCTCAATGTGCATAATCCGTCCGAGCTCCCGCCGGTCACGTCGATCGCCGAGATCCGCGAGCCGGTCGTCGAGGCCAACCTGCTCATGCCGCAGGAGTTCATCGGCGAGGTCATCAAGCTCTGCGTGGAGAAACGGGGCGTTCAGAAGAACATGGCCTATATCGGCAACCAGGTCTCGATGACCTATGAACTGCCCTTGGCCGAGATCGTGCTGGATTTCTTCGATCGCCTGAAATCCGTCAGCCGTGGCTACGCCTCGTTCGATTACGAATTCAAGCGTTTCGAGACGGCCGATCTCGTACGCCTCGATATACTGATCAATGGCGACCGCGTCGACGCGCTGTCACTGATCGTGCATCGGGCCAAGAGCCAGCAGCGCGGGCGCGAACTCGTCGACCGGATGCGTGAGATCATCCCGCGCCAGATGTTCGAGGTCGCCATCCAGGCGGCGATCGGCAACCACATCATCGCACGCTCCACGGTCAAGGCGATGCGCAAGAACGTGACGGCGAAGTGCTACGGGGGCGATGTGAGTCGCAAGCGAAAGCTGCTCGAGAAACAAAAAGAAGGCAAGAAACGGATGAAGCAGGTGGGCAAGGTAGAGATCCCCCAGGACGCCTTTCTCGCCGTGCTCCAGGTCGAGAAGAACCAATAATATGTCAGAGGCCTGCCCGGGGAGCCCGACTTCCCCGGCCAGGCCCCTGGCTGCCGGCAGAGGCGAGCCCGCCTGTGCGCTGACCGGGGAGTGTCAACATGGGGTTGGATTTCGAAGTCATCCTGGTGCTGGCGACCGCCGTATCGGGCCTGATCTGGGCCGTCGATGCGGTCGTGTTCGCCGGCGCCCGTCGTGCGCGATCCATGGAAAAGACCCATGGCGCGCGCGCGGATGCGATCCCCGATCCGACACTGGTCGAATACGCGCGCTCGTTCTTCCCGGTACTGCTCATCGTGCTGGTGCTGCGGTCGTTCCTCGCGGAACCGTTCCGCATCCCCTCGCCGTCCATGCTGCCGACACTCGAGGTCGGGGACTTCATCGTGGTGAACAAGCTGTCCTACGGTGTCCGGCTGCCGGTCACGCATACGCAGGTGATCGAAACCGGTGAGCCGGAACGCGGTGATGTGGCCGTGTTCCGCTACCCGCGCAAGCCCTCGATCAACTACATCAAACGGATCGTCGGTCTGCCCGGTGACCAGATCGCGTATTACAACCGGCGCCTGTTCATCAACGGCGACCCGGTCGATATGGAGCAGATCGGCCAATACCGTCCGGCCGGCCAGAACGGCGGCAGGGAACTGCTGCGGTTCCGCGAACGGATCGGCGATACCACCCATTCGGTACTGCTTGACCCCAATGGCCGCAGTCCCGAGGGCGAATTCATCGTGCCCGAGGGGCAGTACTTCGTGCTTGGCGATAACCGCGATCACAGCAATGACAGCCGTTCCTGGGGCTATGTGCCGGCGGCCAATCTCGTCGGCGAGGCCGAGTTCATCTGGATGCACTGGGATTGGGGCGAGGGTGGGGTAGACTGGTCCCGTATCGGTAATGGTATTGACTGACTTTTACAGCCTCCGGGGAGAGCGCGATGATCCTGCAACGTCGCCAGCGCGGGATGACCATGTGGGCCATGCTGGGCATCCTGATCGTCGTCGGGTTCGTACTGCTGGTTGCGGTTCGCCTGACCCCGGTATACCTGAACTACTGGAGCGTGATCTCGGTCGCCGAGTCGGTCCAGGAGGACACCCGCAGCGACGATGACATGGCGGAGGTGTGGGAGAAGGTCCGCGTGCGGTTCGGCCTGAACAACCTGCGCTCTCTGGAGCCGCGTGAGACCATGGATATCCGGCGCCGGGATGGCGGGCTGGAGATCCATGTCAACTATGAACAACGCCGGCCACTGCTGGCGAATGTCGAACTCGTGGTGACCTTCGACCGCACGATCGCGCGCTGACCGATGGAACCGATGGAACGAATCGCCCGGGCGCTCGGGCACGACTTCGCCGCGCCGGGCCTGTTGCGGGAGGCGCTGACCCACCGCAGCGCCGGGGCCGCGAACAATGAGCGGCTTGAGTTCCTCGGGGATGCGTTGCTCAACAGCATCATCGCGATTGAGCTCTACCGGTTGCGCCCGGCATCGCCCGAGGGCGAGCTCAGCCGACTGCGGGCCGCACTGGTACGCGGCGAGACGCTGGCCGGTATCGCGCGCGAGCTCGGTCTCGGCGAGGCCCTGCTGATGGGCGAGGGCGAGCGCAAAAGCGGTGGTCACCGGCGTGCATCGATCCTGGCGGATGCCTTCGAGGCCCTGGTCGGGGCGATGTTCCTGGACAGCGATTTCGAGACGGTGCGTGTGCGTGTGCGGGCGCTGTTCGCGACTCGCCTGGCGGATCTGCCGAACGCCGACGAACTGAAAGACCCGAAGACGCGCCTGCAGGAGTATCTTCAGAGCCGTCGCTATTCACCGCCGGCCTATGAGGTGATCGAGGTGACGGGCGCGGACCATGAGCAACGGTTTACCGTCCGCTGCCGTATCGAGGCGCTGGATTGTGAGCGCCACGCGACCGCCCGCAGCCGCCGCAAGGCGGAACAGCAGGCGGCGCTGACCTGCCTCGACGCGCTTGCGGAGCGCGGATGAGACGCCCGATGTACCCGGAGGAGCACGCTTGAGTCAGACCCGTTTCGGTGTCGTAGCCGTCGTCGGCCGCCCCAATGTGGGCAAGTCGACCCTGGTCAATCGCCTGATCGGCGAGCGGCTGTGTATCACCGCGTCACGCCCGCAGACGACCCGGCACCGGATCCTCGGCATCGTGACCGAGGGCGATCTGCAGGTGGCCTTCGTCGACACGCCGGGCCTGCACGGCAACGCCCGCCGGCAGTTGAACCGCAGTCTCAATCGCGCCGCCACCGCGGCCATCACGGGGGTCGATGTCGCGCTGTTCGTCGTCGGATCCGAGCGCTGGGAGGATGACGATGCGCTGGTGCGTGACCGGCTGCGCGAGGCCGGCGTCCCGGTGATCGGCGTGGTCAACCAGGTCGACCGGGTCAAGGACAAGAAACGCCTGCTGCCGTTCCTCGATTCGTTCGCCGGGCAACTCGATATGGAGGCGGTCGTGCCGCTCTCCGCCTGGACGGGGGATAACGTCGAGGGCCTTTGGAACGAACTGCGCGAGCGAATCCCGGAGGGCGAGCACCAGTTTGAAGCGGACGACCTGACGGACCGTGACGAGCGCTTCCTGGCGGCCGAGCTGATCCGCGAACAGTTGACGCGTCGCATGGGGCAGGAGGTGCCCTACGCCCTGACGGTCTCGATCGACCGCTTCGAGGCGATGGAGGATGGGCGTACCGGCATCGACGCGATCATCTGGGTCGAGCGCGAGGGCCAGAAGGCGATCGTGATCGGCCGCAGTGGCGAGAGCCTCAAGGCGGTCGGTTCCAGCGCCCGCCAGGCCATGCAGCGCCTGTTCGGTACCGGCATCCACCTGGAACTGTGGGTCAAGGTCCGGGCCGACTGGTCCGACGACACCCGCGCGCTGCGCCAGTTCGGCTACGAGACGGAATGACCCCCGCACGCGGCGAGCTCGGCCGCGGCTACGTTCTTCAGACCCGGCCCTGGCGCAACACCAGCATGCTCGTGGAGGCCCTGACCGTCGATGCCGGCCGCATCGGCCTGGTCGCACGCGGTGTCCGCAGCCGGGGGAATCGTACCCGCCCCCTGCTCGAGCCATTCCAGCCGCTGCTGATGGCCTGGACCGGCCGGGGGGAACTGCGGACGCTGACGACGGTGGACGCCGAGCGCTGGCGCCCGCCGCCCGCCGGGCGCAGGCTGCTGGCCGGCTTCTACTGCAGTGAACTGGTGATGCGCCTGCTCGGCCGGGATGACCCCAATCCCGAGGTCTTCGAGTCCTACGACCTGGCCATCACGGCGCTCGCCGGAGACGCGCCCGCGGAACCCGCGCTGCGGCGCTTCGAGATCGAACTGCTGGATGCCCTGGGCTTCGCGCCGCCGCTGGACTGTGATGCGGGTACGGGTGAGCCGGTACAGCCCGATATCGACTACGATTTCCTGATCGAGCACGGACCGGCGCCCGCATATGGCCCGGCCGGTTCGGAGGCGTTGCGGGTGTCCGGTGCACACCTGCTTGCGATCGCCCAGCGTGAATTCGACGATGCCGATGTGCTGCGCTCGGCGCGACGCCTCCTGCGCGCGAGCCTGGCGCCCCATCTCGGCAACCGGCCACTGAAAAGCCGGGAACTGTACCGTTCGATGTATGGTGGAGGGAGTACATGAGCGAATCCGTGGTCCAGGCGTGCGCCGAGGCGGTCGTGCTCGAATGCGATCCGACCGCCAAATGCGCAGCGGCGGCGACGCTGTATGAGGAAATCCGCAACGACCGGATCCCGCTGCAGCACCCGGAGACACCGCGCCGCTTCGAGATTCCCGGCCGCCCCGAGCGCCCGGAACTGGTGTCGCCGCGTGAACTGCCGCGCCGCGGCCTCGGCAGTGAGCCCGGGCGGGCCGCGCTGCTCCACGCGCTGGCGCACATCGAGTTCAACGCCATCAATCTCGCCGTCGATGCCGTGTACCGGTTCCCCGACATGGCACGCGATTTCTATGTCGACTGGGCGCGCGTGGGTGCCGACGAGGCGCGCCACTTCGGCATGCTGCGCGCCCTGCTCAACGACCGCGGTTACGACTATGGCGATTTCCCGGCCCACAATGGTCTCTGGGAGACGGCGGTCAAGACGGACCATGATCTGCTGGTGCGCATGGCGCTGGTGCCGCGGGTGCTGGAGGCCCGCGGGATCGACGTGACGCCAGGCCTGATGAAAAGCCTGCAGGGCGTGGGCGCTGACGATGCCGTGAGAGCGCTCGATGTGATCTATAACGACGAGATCGAACACGTGCATATCGGCAACCGCTGGTTCCATGCCGCCTGCGGCTGGGCCAACCAGGATCCGCGCACGACCTTCAATTCCCTGATCCGGGAATACATGAGCGGCCGGATCAAGGGCCCTTTTGATCGCGAGGGCCGGCTGCATGCCGGGTTCACCGAGGAGGAACTCGACGATCTCGAGGCGTTGGCCGCTGAAGGCACATGAATAGCGGCCGCGTCTGAAATGGTAGCTTTCGACACATGACGATCTGATGCTCATCGCCGGTCTTGCGCTGCTGATTGTCGGCGGTGATTTGCTTGTCCGGGGCTTCGAGCTCAGCCGCGGTGTTCGGTATCCCGTCGCTCAACACCGGATTGTCGGGGCTCTTGGGGCGACCGGCCGGGTCGGGCTGTGCCCGCGCAACGCGGCGATGACCCTGTTCGGCTTGCCCGCGAAACGGTATCCAGTGTCATTCACACAGGTCGTCTGGCCGGAAGGTTCGCCTAAGGCCGCGTCAACCGCTCCAGCAGGCGCCGGCTCACCTCGGCCATCCGGTCGAGGTCTTCCGTGGCGATGTGTTCGTCGATCTGGTGGATGGTGGCGTTCAGCGGTCCGAGTTCGATGACCTGGGCGCCAGTGGGCGCGATGAAACGCGCGTCGGAGGTGCCGCCGGTGGTGGCCAGCGCCGGGCGGTAGCCGACCGTTTCCTCGAGCGCCACCGACAGGGCCTCGGTGAGCGCGCCGGGCTCGGTCAGGAACGGCTCGCCACCGTGACGCCACTGCAGTTCGTACTCAAGATCGTGGCGGTCGAGGATCTCGCGGGTGCGCGCGCCCAGACCCTCGGCGGTGCAATCGGTCGAGTAGCGGAAATTGAAGACCACATCCACGTGCCCCGGAATCACATTGTCGGCGCCGGTGCCGGCATGGATGTTCGAGACCTGGAAGCTGGTCGGCGGGAAGTGTTCGTTACCTTCATCCCATTGCGTACCGATCAGTTCGGCGAGCGCCGGCCCGAGGTCGTGGACCGGGTTGCGCCCGCGGGCCGGGTAGGCGACGTGCCCCTGCAGGCCGTGCACCGTGAGATGCGCGGTCAGCGATCCCCGGCGGCCGATCTTTACGGTGTCGCCGAATTGCACGTTCGACGAGGGCTCGCCGACCAGGCAATAGTCGATCCACAGGCCGCGCTCGACCAGCGTGTCGACGACGCGCTTCGTGCCGTCCACGGCTGGCCCCTCTTCATCGCTGGTGATGAGCAGCGCGATCGAGCCCCCGTGGTCGGGATGCTCGCGCACGAAGCGCTCGGCCGCGACCACCATCGAGGCGACGCTGCCCTTCATGTCGGCCGCGCCCCGGCCGTAGAGCATGCCGTCGCGAACATTCGCCGCGAATGGTGATTCGGTCCAGCGCTCTTCCGGGCCGGTGGGGACGACGTCGGTATGACCGGCGAACACGATCAGCGGGCCTTCCGTGCCGTGGCGTGCCCACAGATTGTCGACTTCGCCGAAGGCCAGGCGTTCGATGTCGAACCCCAGCGCACCCAGGCGCTCGGCGATCAGATCCTGACAGCCCGCGTCGTCCGGGGTGATCGAGCGGCGGCGGATCAGTTCGCGGGCGAGGGCAACGGCGTCGCTGTCGGCGGTGCTGGCGTTCATGGGGCTCCCGGGTTGCTGATTCGATGGGCGAGTTCCCGCTCGACCGCCCGGACGGTTTCGTCGTCGACCGGGCGATTGCCGGAATCGGTAATGAAGAACACATCATCGACCCGCTCGCCGATCGTCGCAACACGTGCGCTGTGGACCCGTACGCCGACGGCGAGGAAGGCGCGGGCGATCTTCGACAGCAGGCCCGGCTGATCGCTCGCCCTGACCTCCACGGCGGTCATGCCGTGCTCGGGCTCCTCCTCGGCCTCGACCACCAGCGGCACGTCGAAATGGCGCATGCGGCGTGGCGTGCGCCGCGCGGGCTGATCCGGCAGCCGTTCGGGGTCGGCCAGCGCGGCCTCGAGCCCGGCGCGAATGTCGGCGATACGGTGGTCGTCGGTGATCGGTTCGCCCTCGGCCTCGAGGATCAGGTAGGTGTCGAGGGCGCGGCCGCTGCGAGAGGTCAGCACGCGGGCATCGACGATCGACAGGCCGAGGCGGTCGAGTACGGTGGTCACGAGGGCGAAGCGGTAGCGGTGATCGGGGCGCGAGATGAACAGCTCGGTGGAGCCGCGTTGCGTCTCCCGGCGCAGCAGGATCAGGGCGTCCTCGCGGTCGCCGTGCTCGAGCAGGCCGCGCGTGTGCCAGACGATCTCGTCGGCGTTGTGGCGCAGGAAATAGGCGTCACCGAGCTCGGCCCACAGGGTGTCGATGCGGTCGACGTCGAGCGCCCAGGCGGCGAGTTGTCGGCGCGCGTGATGCTGTACCTCGGCGATTCGTTCTTCCTTGTCGATCGGGTTGTCGAGCCCGCGCCACAGCGCCTGCACCGTCTTGTGATAGAGCTCGCGCAGAAGATTGTCCTTCCAGGAGTTCCACAGCGTCGGGTTGGTGGCCCGGATATCGGCGACCGTCAGCAGGTACAGGTGGTTCAGGTGCGATACCGAACTGACCGTGCGCGCGAACTCGTGGATCACGGCCGGGTCGCTGAGGTCGCGGCGCTGGGCGGTCATCGACATCAGCAGGTGGTGGCGCACCAGCCAGCAGACCAGTCCGGTCTGCACCGAGGAGAGGCCGTGGTCGCGGCAAAACGCCTCGGCATCCACCGCGCCCAGCTCGGAGTGGTCACCGTCGCGGCCCTTGGCGATGTCATGAAACAGGGCCGCGACGTACAGCAGTTCCGGTTCCTCGAGGTCGGACATGAGTTCAAGGCACAGCGGGAATTCGCTGCCATCGGCGTCCTCGTCCGGGGCGCGGAACTCGCGCAGATTGCGGATCACGCGCAGCGTGTGCTCATCGACCGTGTAGGTGTGGAACAGGTCGTACTGCATGCGCCCGACGATCCGATCGAACGCGGGTATATACGCCCCGAGCACCCCGTAGCGGTTCATGCGGAAGAGCTGGCTCGCGACCCGCCACGGCTGGCGCAGAAGTTCCATGAACAGACGCCGGGCTTGCGGATCGGCGCGCACGCTGTCGTCGATGCCATCGAGGTCATCACGCAACCGGCGCAGGGTCTCCGCACGGACCCCGCGCACCTCCGGATGCCGGGCGAGCAGCAGATACATCTCGATGAGCGCCCGCGGCTGGTGCCGGAATACGTCCGGGGCGGCGATCTCGAGCGTCTCCCCGCGGATGCGGAAGCGTTCGTTGAGGCGGCGCACCACCGGCTGGCCGGGCGGCTCGAGGATCGCTTCGCGGAAGAACTGCAGCAGGATCTCATTGAGGCGCTGCAGTTCCATGACCGCCCGGTAATAGCGCTGCATGAAGGCCTCGACGGCGCGGTTGGGGTCGTCGGCGGTCTCGCCGAATGCCACCGCCAGGTCGCGCTGGTGGTCGAACAGCAGTCGGTCTTCACTGCGCCCGTTCATGCGGTGCAGGCGCCAGCGTATGGCCCAGAGCAGCTCCTCCCCGCGCACCAGGCGACGGTACTCATCGTCGGTCAGGAAGCCGTGATCGACCAGCTCGGCGAGTGTCTGCGCCCCGAAATGGCGCTTGGCGACCCAGCCGACCATCTGGATATCGCGCAGACCGCCAGGGCCTTCTTTGATGTTCGGCTCCAGCCGGTAGGCCGTGCGGTCAAACTTGCGGTGGCGGGCCTTCTGCTCGTCGAGTTTCGCCCGGAAAAACGTCTCGGTTGGCCAAACGCGTTCCGGGCCGGTCGCTGCCTGCATGGCCTCGTACAGGGTGGAGGCACCGGCCAGCAGCCGCGACTCCATCAGGTTGGTCGCGGTGGTCACGTCCGCCTGTGCGGCCTCGCTGCACTGGGCGACCGTGCGTACGGCCTGCCCGATCTCGAGGCCGATATCCCACAGCAGGGTGACGAACGCCTCGATCGCCTCGCGATGCCGGTCCTCGGCGTCTTCGGCGAGCAGGATCAGCAGATCCACGTCGGAGTGCGGCTGGAGCTCGCCCCGGCCGTAGCCGCCCACGGCCACGAGGGCGATATCACCGTTCGCCTCGGCGAAGCCGGCCTGCCAGGCGTGGGCCAGCAGTTCGTCCACCGCCGCCGCGCGCGCGGCGACGATATCGTGGGCGGAGATGCCGGCGTCGAGCGCGCCGTCGAGTGCGGCGTCGATGTCCGCCAGCGCCCCGGCGTAGACGCTCGCGGGGCGTTGCCCGGCGCGCAGCCCCGCGTCGATGCGGGCCGTGTCGAACCGGGCGGCGTCGGGTACGGGCGCCGGCGCGGCGGGGCCCACTAGAGTGTGCGGCCGTCCGGGAGGGTGGTCAGCTCGAAGCCGTCCTCGGTCACGATCAGCGTGTGCTCCCATTGCGCCGAGATGCTGTGGTCCTTGGTCACGACCGTCCACTGATCGCCCAGCAGCTTCACGTGGCGCTTGCCGCCGTTGATCATCGGCTCGACGGTGAAGGCCATGCCGGGGAACAGTTCCATGCCAGTGCCGGCCTTGCCGTAATGCAGGATCTGCGGTTCTTCGTGGAATCCCCGGCCGATCCCGTGGCCGCAATACTCGCGCACGACCGAGCAGTGGTGCCCCTCTGCGTATTGCTGCACTGCGTGGCCGATATCGCCGAGGCGGGCGCCGGGTGCGACCGCCCGGATCCCGGCGACCATGGCGCCATAGGCGACCTCGCAGACACGGCGCGCGCTGCGTGAGGGTTCACCCGCATAGAACATCCGGCTGGTGTCGCCGTGGACGCCGTCACGGATGACCGTCACGTCGATGTTGAGGACGTCGCCCTTTTTCAGTTCTCGCGGGCCGGGGATGCCGTGGCACACCTGGTGGTTGAGCGAGATGCAGACGGACTTGGGGAAGCCGCGATAGTTCAGCGGCGCCGGCGTGGCAGCGCAGTCGTTGACGATGTAATCGTGGCAGATGCGATCGAGCTCTTCGGTCGTGATGCCGGGTTCGACGTATGGCTCGATCATGTCGAGGACGCTGGCCGCCAGACGGCCGGCGACGCGCATGCGTTCGATCTCATCCTGGGTCTTCGCGGCAACGGAGTTGCGCGCCTGTGCGGGTGCGGACATCGGGCCACCGTGATCAGTTTGCGGGCAGAAGCGGGATTGTAGCGCATCAGGCCGCCGACTCCGAGAGGTTCGGATTGAGATCGCGAGGGGGGTGTGGTATAAAGCGCGCCGCCGCAGGCCGGAGTACCGGCCGCGGCCAAATCCGCACACGCGCACCGTCAGGGTTCGGTCGGGTGCCACTCGCCACGGGGTTTCCTTAATGGGGATTGCCGGGCAGTGGTTGGCCGGGCTGGTGGCGTGGAGGCTCAACCCGACACAAAGGAATCACCATGTCTCGTATCTCGATGCGCCAGATGCTCGAGGCGGGCGTCCATTTCGGTCACCAGACCCGGTATTGGTGCCCGAAGATGGCCCCCTACATCTTCGGCGAACGCAACAAGATCCATATCTTCAATCTGGAAAAGACCGTGCCGTTGATGGACGACGCGCGGAATTTCCTGTCGAAGATCGCTTCCAACAACGGCACGATCCTGTTCGTGGGCACCAAGCGTGCCGCGCGCGACGCCGTTCGCGAGGCTGCGCAGTCCTGCGGCATGCCCTACGTCGATCGCCGCTGGCTCGGCGGCATGATGACCAACTTCAAGACGGTCAAACACTCGATCGGCCGCCTGAAAGACCTGGAGAAGATGTTCGAGGACGGTTCGCTGAACAAGCTGAACAAGAAAGAGCGGCTCGATCTGGAACGCGAAAAGGACCGGCTCGACCGCAGTCTGGGCGGTATCAAGGACATGGAGCGCCTGCCGGACGCGATGTTCATCGTCGACGTCGGCCATGAGGATATCGCGGTCGCCGAGGCGCGCAAGCTCAACATCCCGGTGGTCGGCATCGTCGACAGCAATAACCTGCCGGACGGGGTCGATTACGTGATCCCGGGCAATGATGATGCGCTGCGCGCGATCCAGCTCTATACGCAGGCGATCGCCGAGGCGATCGAGACCGGCAAGAGCACGATCCCGGGCGGTGGTGAGAACGATGAGTTCGTCGAGGTCGACGCCTCCGGGCGGCCGACGCAGAACACCGGCAAGAAGAAGGCGAGCGCCAAGAAGGCCGCGGGCAAGAAGACCGCCGCCGCGAAGACCGCGAGCACCGCCACCGAGCGTGGCGAGGGCGAAGCGGTCGAGGCGGCTGAAGCGACCGGGGCGGCCGAGGGCGCAGACGCCACGGCCGAGGCCCCGTCCGCCGACGCGGAAGACGCCGCGCCGGCCGCGAAGAAAAAGGCCGCCGCCAAGAAGACGGCTTCGAAGAAGAAGGCGTCGACCAAAAAGGCCGCTTCGAAGAAGACCGCCGCCAGTCAGACGGGCGAGGGCGACGAAGAGGCCTGAATCCACTCCCGCGGCCGGGTCCGCTCGGGCCCGGCCCACCGCCAGACAAAATGGGGTAACCCCGCGATGGAAATCACCGCCGCGATGGTCAAGGAACTCCGCACCCGGACCGGTGCGGGCATGATGGAATGCAAAAAGGCGCTGAAGGAGGCCGAGGGCGATATGGAAGGCGCCATCGAGGCCATGCGCAAGGCCGGTCTTGCCAAGGCCGACAAGAAATCCGGCCGGGTCGCCGCCGAGGGCATCATCGTCACGCGGATCGCCGAAGATGGCCGCACCGGCGTGATGGTCGAGATCAACAGCGAGACCGACTTCGTCGCCAAGAACGAGGAGTTCCAGCGGTTCGCCGCCCGTGTGGCCGAGCGTGTGCTGGACTCGAATCCGGCGGACGTCGCCGAACTCTCCGGCCTGACCGTCGGCGACGGCGATGACCGCGATATCGCCACGGCGACCAAGGAGCTGGTCGCGAAGATCGGCGAGAATCTCGAGGTCCGCCGTTTCGAGCGGCGGGAATCCGCCGGCGGCCAGCTGGCCAGCTATCTGCACGGCAACCGGATCGGCGTGCTCGTCGACTATACTGGTCCCGGGCAGGTCGGCAAGGATGTCGCCATGCACGTTGCCGCGAACAATCCGGCCGCGACGCGCGCCGATGACATCCCCCAGGCCGAGCTCGAGAAGGAGCGCCAGTTCCTCGAGGAGCAGGCGCGCGACAGCGGCAAGCCGGAAGAGATTATTCAGAAAATGGTCGACGGCCGGCTCCGCAAGCACCTTTCCGAGATCACGCTGCTGGGGCAGCCGTTCGTGAAAGACCCGGACCAGACGGTCGAGGAAATGCTCAAGGCCAACGACGCCGATGTGTTCTACTTCCGCCGCTTCGAAGTCGGTGAGGGCAAGGAGAAGAAGGAGGAGAACTTCGCCGACGAGGTCATGGCCCAGGCCAAGGGCGCCTGATCCGGGCCCTGGTCGTCGTGGCGGGGACCGGCC
>Ga0207714_1000080_pt1 | contig 56372 bp, 47 predicted proteins | sample PonA232FremontCA_2_FD_187270 | JGI IMG/M metagenome (GOLD analysis project Ga0207714, IMG submission 187270) | Marine sediment microbial community from Fremont, CA, USA - Pond A23 Sediment 2 (SPAdes) | ecosystem: Environmental > Aquatic > Marine > Unclassified | place: USA: Fremont, California... | reverse complement strand
AAAACGACCCCGCTAAGCGGGGGTACAAAAACGACCCCGCTAAGCGGGGGTACAAAACGACCCCGCTAAGCGGGGGTACAAAACGACCCCGCTAAGCGGAGGTGCAAAACGACCCCGCTAAGCGGGGGGTACAAAAACGACCCCGCTAAGCGGGGGTACAAAACGACCCCGCTAAGCGGGGGTACAAAACGACCCCGCTAAGCGGGGGTACAACAAAAATATCTATACAAATGAAAGGCCATAAAATCGTCTTAAGGTTCACAGCGAAAGGGATGCCATCGTTTTTTAACCAGTTTACCGGGGTTATTGGGGCGATGGTGATAATCGTTTTATTTTTAAACCCGGCGATGGGACAGGAAAAGGATTTGGATGTGCCCTATGCTTCGACACCGCCTGACGTAGTGGAAAAGATGTTGGACATGGCCGATGTAGGCCCGGGCGACTATGTCATTGATCTGGGCTGCGGGGACGGACGGATCGTAACCGCTGCTGCCAGGCGTGGGGCCTTCGGACATGGGGTAGACCTTGACCCTAAACGCCTTAAGGAAGCCAGGGAGAAAGCCCGTAAGGCCAATGTATCAGAAAGGGTCATGTTTGTCCAGGAAGATATTTTTAAGACCGACATTCAGCAAGCTTCAGTGATTACCATGTACCTGTTGAGCACAGTAAATGAGGATATGCGCCCACGGCTCATTTCTGAGCTGAAGCCCGGAACGCGGATCGTATCTCATCAGTTTGGCATGGGCATCTGGGATCCCGACAAACACATCATTTTAGGAGATTCATATATGAAAGGGGAATCCCTGACCCTGAAAGAACAAATTGAAAAAATCAATCACGAAATCTATTACTGGGTGGTCCCTGCCCAGATAGAGGGCCAGTGGAAATGGCAGCTCAATGGCAATGAGTTCACCATGAATGTGCAGCAAAATTTTCAAAAATTCCAGGCCAACATCATCTCCGGGCAGGATACCCTTGTGGTGGATAACAAAAAGCTGGTGGGCAAAAAGATCAGCTTTACCGCTTCGAGTCCCGGGAAAAAAATGCATTATGCCTTCAACGGGAAAATTGATGAAGACCGCCAGATCAAGGGCACCATACAAATCCACGACCCGGATGCGCGGTCGATCAAAAAATGGGAAGCCCGTTTTGTTAAATAATGCGCGTATTCTCCATTCAAAGCCTTTTTTATCTTGCTTCCTTTTTGATCAAAGCCACTCATTGGGATGATAGCAATCAGCGAATTATTCATGCCATCAAGCGGTGGCGGTTCGTGTAAGATCCATTGGCTGTTAAAAATCGAATCACTATATTTGTGGTCAATCTAAAAAAAGAAGGTTATGGCTCAATCAGATGTGCGCGTGCGTTTTGCGCCCAGTCCCACCGGCCCCTTGCATATGGGTGGGGTAAGGACAGCGCTGTTCAACTTTTTATTTGCCCGCAAATACGGGGGAACGTTTGTTTTGAGGATTGAAGACACGGATCAGACCCGGTATGTAGAGGGTGCGGAGCAGTATATCATGGATTCACTGCAATGGTGCGGTCTGGGTTTTGATGAAGGTGTATATGAGGGTGGAGATTACGGGCCTTATCGCCAATCGGAGCGGCAAAAGTTGTACCGCCAATATGCCGAAAAGATGGTTCGCGAAGGCACGGCATACTATGCTTTTGATACTTCCCAGGAGCTGGATGCCATGCGCAAGCGCCTGAAAGAGCAGAAAAGCGATATCCAGCATTACAATGCCGTAACACGGGGGGCGATGAAAAATTCCCTGACTCTGGACGAAGAAGAAGTTAACCGGCGAATCAATGAAGGAGCCCCCTATGTGATCCGTTTCAAAATGCCCGAGGAACAGCACATAACCGTTAATGACCGCATACGTGGAGAAGTGGAAGTCAACACCAACCAGCTCGACGATAAGGTTCTGTTCAAATCAGATGGTTTACCCACTTATCATCTGGCCAATGTGGTGGACGACCATGAAATGAAGATCTCCCATGTTATCCGGGGTGAAGAATGGCTGCCCTCCCTCCCGCTCCATTTCATGCTTTATGAAGCCCTGGGCTGGGGCAATGAGATGCCGGAGTTTGCCCACCTTCCCCTGATCCTCAACCCAGACGGGAAAGGCAAACTCAGCAAACGCGACGGGCAAAAGAAGGGCTTTCCTGTATTCCCCATGCAATGGACAGATCCGGAAAGCGGAGAAACCTTCCCCGGTTATAAGGAATCGGGATACCTGCCCGAAGCCTTTATCAACATACTGGCTTTTTTGGGCTGGAACCCGGGTACCGAAAGGGAGCTTTATACCCTGGATCAGCTGATCGAAGCCTTTGACCTTGACCAGGTGGGCAAAGCCGGATCCAAATTTGACCCCGACAAGGCCAAGTGGTTCAACCATCAATATTTGATGGAAAAATCAGATAACGACCTGGCCGAGCTGTTTATGCCGGTTCTCCGTGAAAAAGGCATTGAAGCTTCCCGCGAATATGTCAGCCAGGTTTGCCATTTGGTCAAGGAACGGGTTTACCTGATCGGGGAAATTTGGGAACAAAGCTACTTTTTCTTCCAGCCCCCGCGGGAATACGACAGCAAGATGGTGAAGAAAAAGTGGAAAGCCCACACACCGGGATTGCTCGGTGAACTCAAAGACCACCTGACCCAACTGGAGCCTTTCGAGGCAGAAGCCATCAAGCAAACAGTCCAGGAATTCACCCAGGAAAAAGAGATCGGCATGGGCCAGGTGATGCTTCCGTTGCGGATATCCCTGGTGGGTACCGGCATGGGGCCCGATGTAGCTCAAATCGCTGAAATGTTAGGGAAACAGGAAACAATCAGACGGGTGGAACAGGCCATCCGCAATATTGGATAATTCCCGGGTTCGCCCCTTTCAAATTGCTGCATCAACAGGTTTGGCAATGAAAGGCTCCAGGGCGTTCATTTCATAGGTTTCAGGCTCAGCGGTTACAAAGCGCAAGGCTCATAAATTTCAGACTGACAGGCCTCAAGACATTGAGCCCATAGGTGTCACACTGACAAGCTACAGGTCATTAGGTGCATACCTTTCAGCGCAGGTAGGTGAGATATCCTGGCAGATTTGAAATTTCAGGAGATGGAACAGAGCCATTGCTCTGCAGCTTCGAGGAGGGATTGTTGCTTTTGGGGGGCCATCTTATCAAAAGTACTTATTAACATCCGCATGCGGGGGTTTTTCTTCAGCACCTGGCGGTGGGTATTCATGAACCGCCAGAAAAGACCATCCCAGGTTTGTTGCCACGGGCCTGGTGCAAAATCGCCCATCTTCATCAAATAATTGCTGGAACTGATGTATGGCTTGGACGACATGATGCCGCCGTCTGCAAACTGGCTCATACCGTAAACATTGGGCACCATCACCCAATCACAGGCATCGATGAACATCTCCATGAACCAGCGATAGACCTCATCGGGGTTGAACTCACACAGCAACATGAAATTACCCAGGACCATCAAACGTTCAATATGGTGGGCGTAACCGGTAGCCAGAACCTTTTGAATTACCTGATCTACCGGTAAAATGCCGGTTTGCCCTTCCCAGAAAGAAGGGGGCAGCGGCCGGGTAAAACCCCAGTAATTTTTGCTGCGTTGACGGCGGCCCTGCTTTTCATAAATGATCCGGATGAATTCGCGCCAACCCAGTATTTGACGAATGAACCCTTCCAGTGCATTGAGGGGCACTTCCCTCTGCCCGGCATGAGCCAGGGTCCGTTCAATAACTTCTGCCGGTGTGATCAGGCCTGCATTAAGCATGGGACTTAAAATGCTGTGGTGCAGGAAATGCTCCCCTTTCACCATGGCATCCTGGTAAGTGCCAAATCCCGCCAGGCGCTCCTGCAAAAAAACATCCAGCCATTGACGGGTTTCCTTATAAGTGACGGGATAGCGAACCGACTTATTTAATTGCCCCACATTGTCCGGAAAGTTGCGCTCTACATAGGTCCAGGCATCGGAATAAAATCTGTTTAAAGGGGGAAAATCGATCGAAGGCGGGGTATGGCCCTTCGGATATTTTTTCCTGTTGGCGGTATCAAAAGTCCATCTCCCCCCTACCGGTTTATTATCGGCATCAATAAGAATGTTGCGTAGCTTCCGCTGCCGAATATAAAAATCGGTTTGACGGAATGATTTGCTTTTTTCCAAATAATCGTTGATATCAGCCGAGGAATTCATAAAAAGGGGAGATTCGTAGCTTATTAATTCCATGCCGGCCTGATCCGCCGAAACCTTCATCCGCTGATGCAACCAGTCATCCACCGGGTCTATATAATGAATTCTTTCCCAACCCTGGCTTTTCAATTCAGGCACCAGTGTTCGGATATCCGATTTTTCACTCAAACTCTCCACATATTCCACCCGGTAATGCCTGTTTTTCAACCAGGAGGCATAAAAATTCATGGAAGCACGGTGGAATGCCAACTTTTGTTTATGAAAAGCATAGTGCTGAAACAAAAGGTACTCTTCCACCAGGACCACTTTTTCGACCTGGACAAGGGCTGGATTTGCCTCAAAAAGCTGATGGGGCAATACAAGGGCCAGGGCATTTTCCGATTTCACGCTTCTCAGGTTTTAGAGATGAAAGCAACTGGACAAACCCTTTTTCAGCTATTGGTTCATTTCTTTTTCTTCTTCTGTTGTTCCTGCTGCCTTTGTTGTTTGACAATCTTGGCCCATGTATCCTTCAGGGTCACGGTACGGTTAAAGACCAGTTTTTCAGCGGGATTGCAATAACGGTCGACACAGAAATAGCCTTTGCGCTCGAACTGAAATTTTTCTTCCGGCTGGGCATCTTTGAGGAAAGGCTCAGCTTTGGCGTTCTCCAGGATATAAAGGGAATCGGGGTTCAGGTTGGATTTAAAATCCTTGCCTTCTTCCTTGACTTTATCGGGGGTTTCGCTCATGAATAAGCGGTCGTACTGGCGCACTTCAACGGGGAGGGCGTGTTTGACCGAGACCCAGTGGATGGTTCCCTTGACTTTTCGTCCGTCGGGCGATTGTCCGCCTTTGGTTTGTGGATCATAGGTACAGCGGATCTCGGTAATTTCGCCGAATTCATCTTTAACCACTCCTTCACAGGTGATATAATAAGCATAGCGCAGGCGCACTTCACGACCGGGGGCCAGGCGGAAAAATTTCTTCGGGGGATCTTCCCGGAAATCATCGCGTTCAATGTATATTTCCCGCGAGAAAGGGACTTTGCGCGTACCCATGCTTTCATCCTCGGGATTGTTCACTGCATCCAATTCTTCTTCCTGATCCTCGGGATAATTGGTGATAACCACCTTGACCGGGTCGGTAACGGCCATCACCCGCTGGGCCCGCTTATTGAGGTCCTCGCGCAGGCTGTTCTCCAGCAAGGCAACGTCTATAACGTTATCACGCTTGGCAATTCCAACCTTTTCGGAAAATTCCCGGATCGAGGCAGGTGTATACCCCCTGCGTCGGATACCGCTAATGGTAGGCATCCGTGGGTCATCCCATGCGTCTACATACCCTTCATTGACCAATTCCAGGAGCTTGCGCTTGCTCATCACCGTAAAGCTCAGGTTCAGCCGGGCAAACTCAATTTGTTTGGGCCGGTAATCGCCTTCAACAATTTTGTCGAGCAACCAGTCATAGAGGGGGCGGTGATTCTCAAATTCCATGGTGCAAAGGCTGTGGGTGATGCCCTCAATATAGTCTGACTGGCCATGGGCAAAATCGTACATCGGGTAAATGCACCACTTATCGCCGGTGCGGGGATGGGCAATGTGCCGAATCCGGTAAAGAATGGGATCGCGCAGGTGCATGTTGGGCGATGCCATATCAATGCGGGCCCGCAACTGACAACTGCCTTCCTCAAATTCCCCTGCCCGCATGCGCTTGAACAAATCCAGGCTCTCCTCAATGGGCCGATCCCGGTAAGGACTTTCCCTGCCCGGCTCAGTAGGCGTACCCCGCGTATTTCGAATCTCCTCCGGACTCAACTCACATACATAGGCATCCCCCTGCTTAATCAACTTGATGGCAAACTCATAGAGCTGTTCAAAATAATCAGAAGCATAATATTCTCGGCCTTCCCAGTCAAAACCCAGCCAATGGACATCCTCTTTGATCGAGTCTATGTACTTCTGCTCTTCTTTCATCGGATTGGTGTCATCAAAACGCAGGTTGGTCTTCCCTCCATAGCGCTCGGCTATACCAAAATTCAAACATATGGATTTGGCATGACCAATATGGAGAAAGCCGTTGGGCTCGGGTGGAAAACGGGTGTGAATACGCCCGTCGTTCCGGTTGTTGCTGATATCTTCCTCTACAATCTGCTCGATGAAATTCAGAGGCTTCTTCTTTCCTTCTTCTTGTTGCTCGGAATTTGCCATGTTTGAAATGTATTTATGCGATGTTTTCAATTGATTCACTGAATAAAACACAATTTGTTGTAAAAGTGAGTAAAAGTGCTTTATTTTTGCATTCGTACAAAAATATTTGATTTTATCGAATAAATGATGCAATAAGAATCTAATTTTTCAAACATGGGCGCCATTCACCTCGAAGACATGGAATTTTATGCCTTTCACGGGCATTTTAAAGAAGAACAGATCGTAGGCAATCGTTTCCTGGTTAACCTTACCATAGAGGCCAACATGGAACAACCCGGGCAGAGTGACAACCTGAAAGATGCAGTGAACTATCAAAAAGCCTACGAGATCGTCAAGCAAGAGATGGAGAAAAAATCGCATTTGCTCGAGCACATTGGCCAGCGGATTCTGGATGCCCTATATACTCATTTGGAGGGGATAGATCATGTGAGGGTGAAAGTATCCAAAATGAATCCGCCGATGGGAGGCAAGATGGACCGGGTAAGTGTAAGCATGGAGCGTTAATGGTGAGGTTCTTTAAATTTGACATGGTACAAATTTTTTCGTAATTTATCCTCCGCGGAAAGAAAGACAAGGCACTATGATTGAGGAATATCGATTTGGAAAAATGGTCATTGACGGAAAGACTTATGAAAAGGACCTGATGGTAGCCGGGGGCAAAGTGATCCCTGAGTGGTGGCGCAAAAAGGGTCACAACCTGCAGGTGGAAGACATCAAGGAAGTGATTGAACGAGAGCAGCCTGAGATCGTGGTCGTCGGGAAAGGCCAGTTCGGAATGATGTCGATCAGCGATGAAGTCAGGCAATACCTTCATGACCAGGACATCGAATTGTACGACAAGAAAACCGGCAAAGCCGTACAAATCTACAACCGTTACTACCAGAGGAAGAAGCATGTTTTAGGGGCATTTCATCTGACCTGCTGACCCTGTCTCCAGCCTGGCTCACCATAAGCTTGATACTGCAAAACCATTATTTATGAGAACCCTGGGCGGCATCATAGTCTTTTCCCTGCTGGCGATCGCATCATTTGGCCAGCGCTTCCATGGAGGTGCAATGGGGGGGCTGGCGGCCACCCAGCTCGACGGAGACCAGCTGGGGGGCTACAACAAACCCGGGGTACGTCTCGGAGGTTGGGTCAATACCCGTATTTCACCCAACCTGATCCTCCAGCTTGAATTGGAATATCTCCAGAAAGGCAGCAAGATCTCAGAACAAGAACTACAAAACCGGCAAAGCTATTTTCATTGCCGGCTGAACTACATCCAGGTGCCCCTGGTCGCCAAAACCAATTTAATGCCTCGGCTGGTGGGAGAAGCAGGCCTGGCAGCAGGATACCTCACCGAGGCCCTGATTGATGACGATGGCAACGGTTTTCGTGAACCGGAGGATTTGGACAATCAACGCCCGTTTAACCAGTTTGAATTTTCCGGATTGGTAGGCATCAACTATGAACTGGGCAAAAATTTCGTTATCAACGTGCGTTTCAACTACAGCCTGTTCCCGGTGCGAGCCCATCCCGGCGGGCAAAAATTCTGGCTCAACCGCGGCCAGTTCAACAATGCCATGCTCTTCACCCTGTATTATCAAATAGATTGAGCCCTGCTCCAAGCCTTAGTGGTTTAACCATAAAGTCCGCAAAATATAACCAGCAACCATCGACCCCACTCCCCGGCTTGTAAGGCGGGGAGCGAATAACCGGCAGGGAAAAAACAGGAAGTATAATCCAATCAATAACCGGAGCGATAGAAGCTTTCAGAAAGGAGTATGAATAGCCGGGTGAAGGCCGTTTAAAAGTCGTTTAAAGGCCCTTTACAGGCTCCAAAATGATCCCCAGGGAATGGTCATAAAAACGGATCAGACCGATCAGCGTTTATCGAGCATCAGGAAATCGATCTGTTTCTTCTCCAGATCGGTCCGAACCAGTTTGACCCGTACAGGATCGCCCAGCTGGTATTTTTTGCCATTGCTTTGACCGATGATGCAATAATTGCGTTCGTCATACACATAAAAGTCATCGTCCAAATCGCGGATGTGCACCAATCCTTCACACTTGGTATCATTGAGTTCAACAAAAACGCCCCATTCCATCACCCCGGAAATGATCCCGTCAAACTCCTCTCCCTCCTGGTTTTGAAGGAATTCGACCTGTTTATATTTGATGGAAGCCCGTTCGGCGTCCTCGGCCAGCTTCTCCATATCAGAGGTTGCCTGGCACATATTTTCGTACTTTTTCTGGTTGGCCGAGCTACCACCTTCCAGGTACCGTGCCAACAGGCGGTGGACCATCATGTCGGGATAACGGCGGATGGGGGAAGTAAAATGGGTATAATAATCAAAGGCGAGGCCATAGTGGCCAATGTTCTTTGTAGAGTATTCGGCCTTGGCCATGCTACGGATGGCAAGGGTTTCCACAACATTCTGCTCTTTGCGGCCTTCCACTTTTTCCAGCAACTCATTGATTGAACTGGTGATGGTGCGGTTGTTTTTCATGTTGATGCTGTAGCCAAACTTCTGGACAAAGTCGGCAAAAGTCTCCAGTTTGTCGGAATCGGGTTTGTCGTGGATGCGGTAAACGAATGTTTTGGGGGTTTTATCGCGGGGCACATTCCCGATGTATTCGGCCACTTTGCGGTTGGCCAGCAGCATAAATTCCTCGATGAGTTGGTTGGAGCGGCCGTGCTCCTTAAAGTAAACGCCGGTGGGTGAGCCCAGTTCATCGAGCAAAAACTTAACCTCGACCCGTTCAAAGGCGATGGAGCCGGCCTTAAAGCGCTCATTCCGGAGCTTATGGGCCAGCTCGTCCAGGGTAAGCATCTCCTGTTGAAGGGGCCCTTCCTTTCCATCGATTAAATCCTGAGCTTGCTGGTAATCGAACCTCTTGTCGGAACGGATCACAGTACGCCCAAACCATTGATCATGCACCCGGGCCTGATCGTCAAGGGTGAAGACGGCAGAAAAGCACAACTTATCCTCTTCAGGGCGCAGGGAACATACCCCGTTGGAAAGGCGCTCGGGCAACATGGGTACCACCCGGTCTACCAAATATACCGAAGTCCCCCGGTCATATGCTTCCTGGTCAAGGATGGTATCGGGTTTGACATAATGGGTTACATCGGCAATGTGAATGCCAACCTCCCATTTGCCATCCTTCAGCTTCCGGATGGACAGGGCATCGTCAAAATCCTTGGCATCAGCCGGATCAATGGTAAAGGTGGGAACTTTTCTGAAATCTTTCCGTTTTTTGTATTCTTCATCCGGGATTTGTTCGGGTATCTTCTCAGCGGCCTGTTCCACCGATTCGGAAAATGCATAGGGCAAATCATACTCGGCAAGGATGGCATGCATTTCCACCTCATTGTTGCCACTATCGCCCAACACTTCAAGAATTTCCCCAAACGGGTTATTGACCTTCTGGGGCCAGTCGGTAATCCGGGCCACGGCTTTCTGGCCGTTTTGGGCGCCCTTTAGCTTTTTAAGGGGAATAAAAATATCGTAAGGCACGCTTTTACTGGAAGTAACCAGGAATGCAAAGCTGCTGGATACCGATACGGTTCCAACAAACCTTGTCTTAGCCCTTTCCAGTATCTGGAGCACCTCGCCTTCCAACAACTTATTCTTATGCTGGGCATACAGGCGAACCTTAACCTTATCTCCGGGCAGGGCATGATTGAGGTTGCGGTTGGCAATGAAAACCTCCTGGTCAATATCTTCTGAAACCAGATACCCGGTTCCTTTGGCGGTGAATTCAACCCGTCCCTGAACATTACTGGACTTCAGGTTGACCTGATATTTGCCTTTTTTGACTTCTTTTAGGTGTTTAGATCGTTCCAGTTCCCCCAGCACGTCCATCACCAGCTTGCGCTTTTGTTTGTTCTTAACTTTCAACATGCTGGAGACCTGTTTATAATTATAGGACCGGGTGGGGTTGCTCTTGAATAAATCGAACACCTGATTTCTCAGTTTTTTCTTTTTGACCCCTGTGCCGGATGAGTTCTTTTTCTTTGTCTTCTTTTTGCTTTTCATTTAGATTATCTTTTTCTCTTTATGACCAAAGGTAACAGACTCCGCTAAGCGGGAGGTGGCTAAAGATATAGTTTGGTTAAGTATTGTCAATTAATCTTTTAACGAACCTAAGTTACGGGTTATTGGTTCAATTACCATGGAATAGCTTATTTTATAGATATCCGTGTTGTAAATGAGTGGAAATAACGGCTTCATGGTATGATTTCTTTTGGTCAACCACGATTTTTTTGGCCTTATGGCACCTGCATGGATTCATCATGTCCTTGTTGTGTAGGTTACTGGATGCAGGTTTCATTCATATATATTGTAGCGGTTCATGGATACCAGCTTCAAGGCGTTGATTTCTTTTTAGGCCCTGATGGTTTCATATGCCGGGCCGTATCGGCTATTGTCTGTTCAATGGGGGTATATTGAAAACCGATGGCCTCTTTGAGTTTGCGATTGGAAAAAGCCACCTGGCGGTGGGCGGATTGATGCATTTCGCGGGTTAATCGTGGGGGCGAGCCGGTTAATTTAGCCCGGAGCCATTCCAGCCGCCAGCCTGTGGCGGTCAGGGCAGGATGAAGGCGCCGGCGGGGTGGTTTGACATTCAGAACACGGGCAATGGTTTCAAAGACATAGCGATACGAATAATTGTCCCGGGAGAGGATAAAACGTTCATTGAAGAGGTCTTTGGCGGTAAGTTCGGTAATGGCCCGGCATACATCGCGCACGTCAACGAAGCCGGTTATTCCGCCGGGATAAAAGGGCAACCCGCCGCGAATGGCATGAAAAAATCCGCCCGGTCCGTCGGCCGGAGCCAGGGGTCCCATTATCACAGAGGGATTAACCACCAGGGCTTGAAGGCCCTCCTCCACTCCTCTCCATATCTCCAGTTCACCCTGAAACTTGCTTTCGGCATAGGCCGAATAGCGTGTGGGCAAATTGCCGAATTGCTGCTCATCGATGGGGTGGTCTTCTTTGGGTGGATCCAGGGCCGCCACCGAACTTACATAAACAATGCGGGATACCCCCTGTTCCAATGCTGCATTCACCACATTGGCCGTTCCCCGGATGTTGGTCTGAAGCACAGCCTCCCGCTTGCCCGGATCAAAACTTACCATGGCTGCGGCATGATAAACCCGGTCTGCTCCCTCCATGGGCTTCTCCAGGGACATATAATCCAACACATCGCCCTCTACCCAATCTATCCGATGGAAAAGGTTTCCGGCATCGCCCGAATAGGTCTCAAATACCCGGCGGGTGTAACCCGTATCACCAGTGGGACGCTTCAAAGCCACAATCCGCTGATCTTCTTCCACCAAATGGCGAAGCAGATGCGCACCTACAAAACCGGTTCCTCCTGTTACAAATATCATCTGGTCATTGCTCGCTTAACAAATTCAACGTTATCCAACATGCCCCCGCTTAGCGGGGTACCTCAAATCCCGGCCATAAACCTACCCCGCTTAGCGGGGTGTGTTAAAACAGGGTGTGTTAATACGGGGGATATTCATTACCGAGGCAAAATCTGTTTGAATAAATGATGCTTCTACCGATCACTTAAAACTGGCTGGCCGGGGCTGATCAAGCCCCGCGGGTTTATCAAATATGCAATTTATTTTTCACAATAAACAACAAATAATTTCTAAATTCGCACAAAAATAAGGAACAAAAATAAATAAACTATGTTTTCAGGAATCGTTGAAGAAGCAGCGCCAGTGGTAGAGCTGGAAAAAGAGGGGGGCAACCTCCATATTACCATGGAATGCTCATTTGCAGATCAGCTTAAGATAGACCAGAGTATATCGCACAACGGGGTATGCCTAACCGTTGTAAACGTTGACCAGGAGCGGCAGACCTTTACAGTAACAGCAGTACAGGAAACCCTGGACAAATCCAACCTGGGGCTGCTTGAGAAAGGCGACAAAGTCAATCTGGAGCGCAGCATGAAAGCCGACAGCTTCCTGGATGGCCATATTGTGCAGGGCCATGTGGACCAAACGGCAACATGCACCGATGTGAGGGAAGCCGACGGCAGCTGGTACCTAAAGTTTGAGTATGACCCCTCGCAGGAAGATTATATTACGGTGGAAAAAGGCTCCATCTCCATCAACGGGGTCAGCATGACTGTGGTCAATTCCCAGGAAAACTCCTTTGAAGTGGCAGTGATTCCCTATACTTACAACATGACCAATTTCCATCAAATGAAACCCGGAACCGTAGTGAACCTTGAATTTGATGTGATTGGCAAGTATGTGGCCAAAATTGTCAGGCAACAGCTGGGCCGGTAAACAGAAGTAGTCCAGGCCGAAGTTTCCGGAGACGGAATAATTCATTTTGTAACGGCCCGGGTCAGTGTATTGTATGGTGGAATGGCGCATGCCGAAGAAGCTTAAACAGGAGTTTTGCCTATTCCTGAGATGCCGATGTTTTTCCAGGGCTAAAATTTCAAAGGAAGCCGGCATTCAATTTGTTGCTGCGCGCACCTGTGAGATGCCGATGCTTTTCCCGGGCCAGAATTTCAGAGAAAGTCAGCATTCAATTTATTGCTGGCTGCATCTTTGATATACCGATGTTTTTTCCAGGGTTAAAATGAAGTTAACCTCTTAAGAGCAAGAAAAGCAAGCCGCGGACGTTGATATGATTTAAGGCCTTAAAACATTCGGACTATGAAACCAACTTCACCCCGCCAAATGGCGGTCAATATTTCCCTGATTACTTCGTTCATTGCCGCAGTCGTCCTGGTGCTAATGGTCTTCTATGACAAGTCTCAACACCTGTGGCCTGTCCTGTTCGGGATCCTTTTCATTTTCATCGCTGTATATATCGTGGTCTATTACATGCTGAACAGCTTCATCTTTGAAAAGATCAACCCCATTTACAAGACCATTCACCAAAAAAACGTTCCGGAGAAGGATTTGCGAAGGGATTTGGAAGATAAAGACATCATCCGCGAGGTCAATGACGAAGTGATCAACTGGGCCCGCAACAAAACACGGGAAATTACCCAGCTTAAGCAGATGGCCCGTTACCGGAAAGAATTCCTGGGCAATGTTTCCCATGAGCTTAAAACACCGATCTTCAATATTCAAGGTTATGTCTTAACGCTTCTGGACGGGGCCATTGATGACCCGGATATCAATCAGAGATACCTAAAAAAAACAGAAAAGAGCATCAACCGGATGATTTCTATTGTTGAAGACCTGGAAGCCATTACCAAGCTTGAATCGGGGGAGCTGGAGCTCAAGTATGAGACATTTGATATGGTGGCTCTGATCAAGGATGTATATGAATCCCATGAGTTACGGGCCAAAGAAAAGGGCACCCGTCTGACTTTTGGTTCAAAATACGACAAAACGATCAAGGTTTATGCCGACAAGGAACGGATTTACCAGCTGGTCAATAACCTGGTGATCAACTCCATTATTTACGGCCGGGAAAATGGCAAAACCACTACTTCTTTCATGGACATGGGGGAAAACATTTTGGTGGAAGTCACCGACAACGGGTTAGGGATCAAAGAGAGCGATATACCCAGGATTTTCGAGCGTTTTTACCGGGTTGACAAGAGCCGCTCGAGGGAGCAGGGGGGCACCGGTCTGGGATTGGCCATTGTCAAGCACATCATTGAAGCGCACGGGCAAACCATCAATGTACGTAGTACCCCCGGCAAAGGCACCTCCTTTGCCTTCACCCTAAAGAAGGGAACCAGGAAATAATTCACCGGAAAAAGTTATTGGTTATGGAGGTATTGATTTGCAGTGATTCGTTCAAGCATAGTTTGAGTGCATATGAGGCGTGTCAGCGGTTGGCGGAAGGGTTAAAAGCTGAAGCGGCCGGGGTAGTGGTGGGCAAATTACCTTTGGCTGATGGTGGAGAGGGCACGGTACGGGCTTTGATCGATGCCACCGATGGGGTTTTGCATGAGCGGCAGGTTCATGATCCGCTGATGCGCGAGACAACGGCCACTTATGGGGTGATGGGTGATGGTGAAACGGCGGTCATTGAAATGGCGGCAGCCTCGGGCATTGAAAAGCTGGAGGCCCAGGAAAGGAATCCTTTTGTAACGACCAGTTACGGTACGGGGGAATTGATCCGGGCTGCGATGGAGGGGGGATGCCGCAGGATCATCCTGGGAATTGGCGGAAGTGCCACCATTGACGGGGGAGCCGGAATGCTTCAGGCCCTGGGGGCAAGATTTTACGACAAAAACGGACAATTGCTGAACCCCACCACCGAAAAGCTCAACTACATCGAGCGCATTGACACCGAAAAGATGGATCCCCGCCTGCAGCAAATCAGCATTGCCATTGCCAGTGATGTTGATAATCCGCTCACCGGCCCCAATGGAGCAGCCTATGTTTATGGCCCCCAAAAAGGTGCCGAAAAAGGGGACCTGAAGATACTGGACCAAAATCTTGCCGCTTATGCCAGGGTTTTGCAGCAGCATACCCAGGAAGACATGATGACCCGCCCCGGCACAGGTGCTGCCGGCGGAATGGCCATCAGCCTGCTGGCCTTCTCCAGGGCTTCCCTGGAAAACGGTTTTCAACTGGTTGCAAAAGCCTTGAACCTTGAACAGGCCATCGCTTCATCCGATATGATTATTACAGGGGAAGGCCAAATAGATGCCCAGACCCATTACGGCAAAACACCGGCTGGTGTGGCCCGGCTGGCCCACAAACACAATAAACCCGTCATTGCCGTTACCGGCTCGCTCGAGGCCAATCCCCCCGGATTATTCGACCTGCTTCTACCCGTTATGGAAAAACCCATGGACAATCAGGCTGCCTTATCAGCCGCCGGAGAGCTATTGTTTAATGCCGGAAGCCGCATCGGTAAAATCCTGCTGCTGGCTAAACGCCTTTATAGCCCGGAAAACTGAGCCACTGATAATTAAAATGACAAACTTATTGCTGAAAAGAAGATCATAACCTGCAAGTTGGATACACAGCTTGACTCTATACCTTCGTCAATTAAGGCTTTCCTTCTAATACTTATAATTATAAAAACGCTCGATCTTTGACCGCTTAACCGTATCGACGCTTACCCTCATGCGGATATCCTTCTTGGGCTGGTCATTCTTGTCGGTGGCAACACCGGCTATTTTGTGTACCACGCGCAAACCACTCAAAACCCGGCCAAAAACCGTATAATCGCCATCCAGATGGGGTGCCCCCTTGGGATTCTCAACGATATAAAACTGGCTGCCATTGGAGGATTTCTGGGGATTATCCCGCCGGGCAGCCCCGACAGCACCATAGATATTTTTTTGGTTGGGGCGGATTTCTGCCGGCAACGTTTTCCTGATGATTGAAGGATCGTAATCCCTGGATTTATTCCGGGTTTTTGGATCGCCGGTTTGGATCATGAACTGATCAATGACGCGGTGAAATTTCAGGTGATCATAAACCCCGGCATTGGCCAGCTTTATAAAATTCATCTTGTGGATGGGGGTTTCGTCATACAACACCATTTTGATTTCCCCGTAATCGGTGTCCAGGGTGATCAAATAATCATTCTCGTTATTGGGTATTCCCTGAGAGAAAGATGCCAGTGGCAATAGGATCAACACGACAAGCCATAGGATGTTTCGTCTATTCATGATAATAAAGCTTTAAAAATGAATACAATAACTGAGCTCCCTACTAATTTACTCCTTACTACATTTACCCCTTAGTCCTTACTCCATACTCCCTACTAATTTACTCCCTACTCCATACTCCCTACTATATTTCCTCCCTACTAATTTATTCTTTTCACGATACTAGCCCATAATCATGCCAATGATGGTGGCTGAGAAAAGGGAAGCGATGGTTCCACCGATAAGGGCACGCATGCCGTTTTTCGAGAGAAAGGTTCGCCGGTTGGGGGCCAGCCCGCCGATGCCTCCAATCTGGATACCGATGGAAGCAAAATTGGCAAATCCGCACAGCATGTAGGTAGCCATGATGATGGACTTATACTCGGCAAATTTGCCGAACACAGCCTGGCCGGTCGATTTCATTTCAGCCAGGGATGTATAGCCCACAAATTCACTGGCAATGATTTTTTCGCCCAGCAATTGGCCCAGCAGGGTTATGTCGGCTTTACAAACCCCAATCAGCCACATCAGCGGGGCAAACAAATAACCCAGCACAAATTCCAGGGACAGCTTTTGGTATTGGCCGTCAGTAGCTGAAGCGATGGTTTGGTTCAGGGCAGTCCAGTCGCCCACTTTCAGGAAAACAAAATTGACCATGGCGATAAAAGCAAAGAAGACAAGCAGCATGGCGCCCACGTTGGCGGCCAGCTTGAGACCCTGCAAAGTTCCGTTTGAGAGGGCATCCAAAAAATTGGAGCCGATTTTTTCCATGGACACCTCAATCTTTTTACTCACCTGGCCGGTTTGGGGGATCAGGATTTTAGAGACAACAATGGCTCCGGGTGCAGCCATAACAGAAGCCGTCAGCAGGTGTTTGGCAAAGAGCACCCGCTGGGTGGGATCATCCCCGCCGAGGAATCCTACATAAGCGGCCATAACCCCACCTGCCACAGTTGCCATTCCGCCGATCATCACCAACAGCATCTCGGAATCATTCATCCGGGGCAGGTAGGCTTTGATCATCAGGGGCGATTCGGTTTGGCCAAGAAAGATGTTCCCGGCCAGCGACAACCCCTCCATGCCAGATAATTTCAGGGCTTTGGTCATCACCCAGGCCAGGCCCTTGACCACCACCTGGATCACACCCAGATAAAACAGCACACTGGTCAGGGCCGAAAAGAAAATGATGGTCGGCAAAATCTGAAAGGCAAAGATATAGCCAATGGAATCCTGATTGAGCAGGGGTCCAAAAAGAAATTCGCTGCCTGCTTCGGTAAAATCAAGTATTTTGACAAAAATCTGGCCGACAAAATCAAAAACACTGGCTACCGCGGGAATATAAAGAATGCTGAGGGCAAGGATAATTTGAATTGCCAGTCCTTTGGCCACAACGGCCCAGTCGATGCCGCGGCGGTTGATGCTAAAGAGCCAAGAAATAAATATCAAAACCGCCAGGCCCAATAAACCCCGAAGCAGCGACATAATGGTAAAGCCCCCATTATCTCCTTTATCCAGCAGAATGTTGGAGCGGGGCGTTCCCTGCGTGGTATCGACCTTTTTGCTTTGCTCAGGGGCAGAATCCTGTTGTGACTGAAGGGTTGAATCTTGTTCTTGCGAAGGGGATGAACCGGACGAATGCCCGGAGGTATCCATCTGTTGCTTATTATTGTTGGCGGATTGAGAAGGCCCAATGGAAGTTTGATCCACAACAAATCCTGTACTTACCAGAAGCACGGATATGAGGACAAGCAATTTTTTCATGGAAAAAGATTCAGGGTCGGCAATTGGAGGTTACTTTTTTCTTCGTTTGATTTCGTCCCGGATCAAAGAAGCCTTTTCATATTCTTCATTTTTAACTGCTTCATCCAGCAGTTCTTCCAGTTCTCCAAGGCCCATATCCCGGTATTGCTGGTTGGATTCTTTGGTAGTCTTTTTGGATTTCTTTTCACTTTTCGCCTCTGCGCTTCCTTTCTCCTGCTCCAGATCAATGACAATGCCCGACTTGGAGAGGATCTCTTCGGTGGTATAAATCGGACATTTAAACCGCAAGGCCAATGCGATGGCATCGGAGGTACGTGCGTCAATGACCACCTCTTCCCCATTGCTGTTACAGACCAACTGTGAATAAAAAACGCCTTCCTCCAATTTATAAATGATCACTTCCTTGAGGTTGATATTAAAAGTCAGTGCAAAATTGTGGAAAAGATCGTGGGTCAGCGGCCGCGGTGGTTTCAGGCCCTCCAGTTGAATGGCGATGGACTGTGCCTCAAACCCTCCTATTATGATGGGAATCCTTCGCTCTCCTTTTTCTTCAGTCAGAACCAGCGCATAAGCCCCTGTCTGCGTCTGGCTATAAGAAATCCCAAGTACGTTCAGTTTTATCTTATTCATATGATACGAAACGTGCCCCTTTTCAAGTATTTACTTAAATGCAAATGTAATCAAATCGATCAAAATAATGCTAATTTTACAGGCATTAATTTTAGTATACCACAGTTATTGACTCCGATTGTTCGAATTAACAAGTTTAAAAATTAATTTAGAAAATAAAAAATAAAAGCCATTTTTGTAGACAAGAATTATTGGGTTTGCAGACCGGCAAAAAGTATCATCAGCCATGACCCCATCTGAGATCATTACCGTAGTCTTATTTGCTCCTTATTTTCTGCTGATTACCACCCTGACATATGGATGGCAGCGCATTGGCAAAGACAAAAAAAGAGGATGCACGGGCCAGCCATTTCCCCGTGTTTCTCTGGTGATAGCTCTGAGGAATGAGGCCGGGCAGGTAGATGCCTTGTTTAAACATCTTGCCCGGCAGCGCTATTCCAGGCAGATGTGGCAGGTCATTGCTGTCAATGATCATTCAACCGACCAGACCCTTTCCCGGCTCGAGGCCTGGCGCAGTCAAATTGAGCCTGAGATGTTGATTCTGAACAATTCCCTGCATGAAGTAGGAAAAAAGGCAGCTGTAGCCCGGGGCATTGAGCAGGCCCGGGGGGAACTGATTGTCACGACCGATGCAGATTGCCGGATGGGCCCGTACTGGCTGGAATCTGTAGCGCGTTTTTACAGCCAGCATCGTCCCTCTTTGATGTTCGGTCCGGTTGTATTTGACACCCAACCCCACCGACCCCTGGAAAAGCTCCAGGCCCTGGAGTTCATTACGCTGCTGGCTGCAGCAGCGGGAAGCACCGGCATTCAACGCCCCGTTTTTTGTAATGCGGCCAACATGGCTTTTCCCAAAGACATCTACCAGCAACTGAACGACCCCTTTACCCGAAGCATTGCCTCGGGCGACGACACCATGCTGCTGTTAAAAATCAAAAAGTGGGCCCCGGGCCAGGTCGCCTTTAACAAATCAAGGCAGGCTATGGTCCACACCCAGCCCTCAAAGACCCTGCGATCGTTTTGGAACCAGCGCAAAAGATGGGTCTCTAAAAGCCGTCACTACAAAGATCCTGACATCCTGGCCATGGGATCAATCGTTGCAGCCTTCAATATATGGTTGGTGCTGCTGGCAACAGGCACCTGCTTTGACCCGGCGCTGACCAAGCCTTTGGTCGGCGGACTCCTTGGTAAAGCCCTTACCGATGGGCTGTTGATTTTTCCGGCTGCCCACCATTTGAAAAAACACCACCTGTGGACTTGCTATCCCTTTGCCCAAATTCTCTACCCCCTCTACAGCAGCCTCTCGGCTGTGGCTGGCTTTTGGGGCGGCTTTTCATGGAAAGCACGCCGCTATCATGTCAATTAATGAAAATATATTTACTTTGTCTCATGAGATGAAACAGCAAGATTACCGCCAGCAGCCTGAAACTTCAATGAACCCGGGACAAATTGCCTGGCAGCGTTTCCGCAAAAACCGCTTCTCCCTGGGAAGCCTCCTGTTCTTGCTTGCCCTGTTCATCACCGCTTTGCTGGGCTATCTGATCACCCCCGACCCCACCCCCAACGCCAATGCACAACATTTAGCCCTTACTACCAAAAAACCCGGCTTCACAGTAAACATGCTTAAAAGAAGGCGCAACCAAAATGCTGAATCCACCTCTTTTTTGAAAACCATGCTGGTGGGAAAACCCAGCCGATATGGCGAGATACCGATAAAGGGCTATTCATTCAAAGGGAAGCAACTCATCATCCAGGAATATACCCAGTACGACCGGGAAAAATTCATCCGCGAATTCAATCCGGTGGATGTGGCCTTTGCCATATCGAATGATCAACCCGTGAACTACCAAAACCAAACCTTCTATTTTACTGACATAACCGGTAAAAAACGACAAATTGGATATGCTGCCCTCAAAGAAAAAATCCGGAATCAGCATATTGAAACCCAGACCTTCCTGCTGGGGACAGACCGTTTTGGCCGGGATCTTTTGAGCCGACTCATCATTGGAGCCCGCATATCCCTTTCAGTGGGGTTCATTTCCGTATTCATATCCCTGCTCATTGGCCTGAGTCTTGGCTCGGTGGCGGGTTATTTTAGAGGTAAAGTGGATGACCTGATCATGTGGTTGATCAATGTGGTCTGGAGCATTCCCACCCTGTTAATGGTGATTGCCATCACCCTTGTTATCGGCAAAGGGTTTTGGCAAATATTCATTGCTGTGGGGCTGACTATGTGGGTGGAAGTAGCCAGGGTGGTGCGCGGGCAGATCATTTCAATACGGGAAAAAGAATTTGTTGAAGCAGCCCGTGCCATCGGATTTCCTTCCGGCAGAATCATTGTGCGCCATATTTTGCCCAATGTGATCAACCCGGTGATCATCATCTCGGCGGCCAACTTCGCATCGGCCATCCTTATCGAAGCAGGGCTAAGCTTTCTGGGCATCGGTGTGCAACCCCCCATGCCTTCCTGGGGAACCATGATCAAACAACATTATGGCTATATCCTGGTGGATATGGGATATCTTGCTATATTGCCCGGCCTGGCCATCATGCTGACCGTACTCGCCTTTACCCTAATCGGCAACGGACTGCGCGATGCCCTGGATACCCAAACCAACATCAGAATAACCTAGTGCCCATATACGTTATTATTACAGCAATCTTTGCTGAATCCCCTGCAGTTTGATTATTTGTTGGCGAAGGTTCATAAAAATTTGGTATGTCTGATCTTATTGATTATTTATCCATTAAAAAGGTATTAAGGTTCGACCTTATTGGTATATGGTAATCAAAAACCCGTGGAAATGAAAAATTACCTGCCAGGGTCAACTACATTAATGAAGCTCATCATCTAATTCATTGGAAGCATAATTAATGGAGGTCATCATCCGCAATCATTGATCATTTTATACGGGATGGGTCGTTAACCTTCAAGAATTGAAACGGGTGGGTTTCGATCATGTTGTTGGCGGTGACGAACGTTGGGTCGTTCATCTGCAGGAATCGCAAATCATTCACAGACCGGTTAAAAAAACAGAGGTGTCCCGATGATCGAATTGCTCAAAAAAACACTGGAAGCCTTAAAGCAACGCACTGAGAGGAACATGGAAGTGATCCATCAAAACAACATGATTGCCCAGGCGATGCTGGAGGAAGAACTCACCGATGAAAAATCGGAAAAGATTGAAGCCCGATACCAGGAGAATAAAAAGCTGATGAAAGAAAACAGCGAATCCATTCAACTTCAATATGAGATCACCAAATTTATAGAGGGCCTGCATGAAACTTCTGAGGATCAGTCAAAGGAAGCTTTAACTTCCTATGAAACGCATTTGGAAGCCGAGACCGGAAAAAATTCAAAAGAAGAGATTCTGCGACTGACCATAAAAGGGGAGATTCCTTTCAACAACAAGCATCCGTTTTACGGGGATGAGGATTTTTTCAGCCGCCTGCTCAGGCATTACCAGGACAACGAACAGTACGAGAAGTGTCAGCGGCTTTTGGAAGAACGCCAAAACCGCCATAAGGGTTAAAAGCTTCTGTTTTTAAGAATCAGGTAGGTTGCTGTCAGGAATACCAGGGTATAAAGCACGGCAAAGCCGGCCCCTTGCGAGAGGCTCAGCATATTGGAGGCCTGTTGACTCATTTGCACGTCTGCTCCCGGAATCAGGGAGATTTGTTCGGTAAAGAGGGAGGGCAGCGGGGTGAGGTCGCCAATAAGTTTGGCCGGAAAGTAGGCCTCAACCCCCGAAAATAAAAGTTTCCTGAGGATCACTTCTCCCGGGAAAAGATAAAGCATAAAAACGACGATGGCCAGGGCATTGTTTCTCAATAACACGGCAAAGAACAAAGCCAGCGACATATAAGCCAGGGTTTGTAAAAAGTATATCCCCACATGATTAAAACCCGACATATGAATGCTGAAGCCACTGCCTCCCTGCTGAATCGCCCCGGAAACCAGGCCGGACAATATGACCAGCAACAGGGCATAAAGAGCAATCACCACCATGATATAGACCTTCCCGGCCAGAAGATGGCCTTGATGGAACCCGTTCATGATTTGGAAACGGAACGTATTGTATCTAAACTCGTTGCAAGTAAGCACAATGATCAAGACCGCCAGCAATAGATTAAACCAACTGGCAATCCAGGGAAAAAACTCCCATAAGGCCGGAAAGCTAAAGAGGCGGCTCACCGAAAATTCGCCCATACTTAGTTCAATCCGGGAAAGGGACAAAAGGACCAAAATAAAAAACAGCAGGTGAAGGCTGATGATCACCCGGAATGAATTGGAGGAAAAGGTTTTGATATTTTCTACTTGGATCACTCGGCGCATGGTATCAATTATTTCATCAGTTGTAAGAACTCTGATTCCAATGTGTTTTTCTGTCGGACGAGCCGGGAAACAGCCACGCCTTTCTCAAAAAGGTACTGATTCAAATCAGCCGGGGTATGGTTGTCTTTGAGCAGAATGCGGAAATTGCCGGATTGTTCTTCCTCGTATTTCTCCACCAGCTGACAGTTGCTCAAGGCGCGGATGGCCTTATCTCCATCCTCTACCGAGACATAGACTACTTCCTTGCCACTGAGGATATCTTTGACGCGGCCTTCCATCACGAGGCTGCCGGATTTGAGAATGCCCACATGGGTACATACCTTCTCTACCTCATCGAGAATATGGCTAGCCAGGACAATGGTTTTTCCGCGGTCTGACTCCTTTCGGATGATCTCCCGCAAATCGGAAAAACCTTCCGGGTCGAGGCTTTTGGTAGGTTCATCCAGCACCAGCACTTGAGGATCGCCCAAAAGGGTGGCCCCAATGGCCAGGCGCTGTTTCAAGCCGGAAGACAAATCCTTGTAGCGGGAATATTTTCTTTTAAGCAGGTTGCTGGTGCCCAGCACATGGTTAATGTCGTGATCCCCCACATCTCTTATGCGGGCCAGCAACCGAAGGTTGTCATTGAGGGTCAGATAGGGGTAAAAAACGGGTTGTTCAATGAGCGAACCAATCTTCAGGCGCGAGCGGTAATCAGGTTCCCGGCCGAACCAATAATATTTCCCGCTGCTTTGCCTCAAAATACCCATGACGATGCTCAGGGTCGTGGTTTTACCGCTCCCGTTAGGCCCCAGCAAACCATAGATGGTACCCTGTTCGACATTCATATCGAGGGAATCCAGGGCTTTTAAGTTGCCGTAGTGCTTGGTCAGGCCGTTGATCTTCAATACCGATTCAGAAGCCATAATCTGCGAATATTTATCTTGAATGCACCGCCTCCCTACATGAAAAGCAGGTAAATTCCAGTCTGTTTTGCCCGATCAGTCGCCAAAACAAGCTGATATACACCTGCTTTCAGGGAAAAGGTGGTTATACACGTTTATTTATCTCCATGAAATAACTTTTACGCCCGGGTATTTCATCCTTTACAGGCGATGTAGGATCAGCGCACCCTATGCAAATCACCATAATAAATTTGCTGCTACGGATAAAAATAATAATACCTCTATTCTAAAAGATGGTTGATCATTAAATTTTCGTGTTAATTATCAAGGAACAATTGAACAAGCCCCCCCTTTCACCAGGGCTGATTATATAAAGGGAAGCTTAAACAAAATCAACCATCATTCAGAGTTTAACCCCAATAATCTTATCATAGCGATGTCAAAGGGCCATTAATTGCCGTATTCCGAAAAGAACTTGATGCGCATCAACCGGACGTCTTCTTCGGAGTATTCTTCCTCTCCCAGCTCCTGAAGGGCATCCTTCAACGATTCGGTTTCGGCCTCCTCCAGAAAGTACTCATAGATGTCTTCCTGTTTGTCCTCATCAATGACCTGGTTGATGTAGTAATCCAGGTTCAGTTTGGTGCCGGACTGCACGATGGATTCAATTTCATCAAGGAGTTCCCGCATTTCAAGGCCTTTGGTTTTGGCGATATCCTCCAGGGGCATTTGACGGTCGATGCTTTGAATGATGGAGACCTTCATGCCCGATTTATTCACCACCGACTTCACCACCATATCCTGGGCCCGGATGATGTCTTTTTCATTGACATAGTTGTTGATCAACTCGATGAATTTCTGGCCGTACTTCTTGGCCTTACCGGCACCGACACCGGTGATGTTCTGCATCTCATCCATGGTGATGGGATACTGAATGGCCATATCCTCCAGCGAGAAATCCTGGAAAATGACAAAGGGGGGCAGGTTATTTTCTTTGGCCACCTTCTTTCGCAGGTCTTTCAGAATACTGAGCAGCTCATTGTCAACGGCTCCGCTTTTTTTGGGTTCACTGGAAGCCCCTTCCTGATCATCGCGGGTATCATAATCATGATCCTGGCTGATCATGATGCTATAAGGATTTTCCAGATACTTCCTGCCTTCATCGCTGAGTTTCAGCAGGCCATAATTGATGATGTCCTTATCAAGGAGGCCTTTCACCAGGGCACGCCGGATGATGGTTTTCCAAAAACGCGCATCATGGTCCTGGCCTGAACCAAAGAGGTCATTTTCATGGTGTTTATAGGATTTAATCGCGTTGGTGACTTTACCGGCGAGAAAATCGGATACATGATCATGCTTAAACTTACCCTTGAGGGTTTTCACGGCTTTGAGGACTTGAAGCAGGTAATCGCGTCCTTCAAATTCTTCTTTGGGATGGAGGCAGTTGTCGCAGTTCTGGCAATTTTCCTCGGTATATCTTTCACCGAAATAGTGCAAAAGCTGCTTGCGCCGGCAAACAGAGGACTCTGCATAGGCTGTGGTTTCAAGCAACAGTTGCTTCCCGATTTCCTGTTCATTGATCGGCTTGCCCTGCATGAATTTCTCCAGCTTCTGAATGTCCTTATAGGTATAGAAGGCGATGCACTTGCCTTCACCCCCATCGCGGCCTGCCCTTCCGGTTTCCTGGTAATAAGCCTCCAGGCTTTTGGGAATGTTGTAATGGATCACAAAGCGGATGTCCGGTTTGTCGATTCCCATGCCAAAAGCTATGGTGGCGACAATCACATCAATATCCTCCATCAGGAATTTATCCTGGGTTCCTGAACGGGTGGCCGAATCCATGCCGGCGTGATAGGGAAGGGCTTTAATGCCATTGACTTTAAGGGTTTCAGCCAACTCTTCCACCTTCTTGCGGCTCAGGCAATAAACAATACCCGATTTACCGGGATTGTTCTTGATGAATTTGATGATCTCCTTGGTGGCGTTTTTCTTGGGCCGGACCTCGTAATAAAGGTTGGGGCGGTTGAAGGAAGACTTGAACACATTGGCATCCAAAACATTCAGGTTTTTCTGGATGTCATGCTGAACCTTGGGCGTGGCCGTAGCGGTAAGGGCTATAATCGGTGCCCGCCCGATCCGGTCAACCATGGGGCGAATTTTCCGGTATTCCGGCCTGAAGTCATGGCCCCATTCCGAAATACAATGGGCTTCATCTATGGCATAAAAGGCAACCTTCGCCTGCTTTAAAAAGTCAACATTTTCTTCCTTGGTCAACGATTCAGGGGCTACATATAACAACTGGGTCTTGCCATTGAGCACATCCTCCTTGACCTGCTGCATTTGACCCTTCGAAAGGGAAGAGTTCAGAAAATGCGCCACCCCCTCATCGGAACTAAAACCCCGCATCACATCGACCTGATTCTTCATCAGTGCGATCAAAGGAGATATAACAATCGCCGTGCCTTCAGTGATCAATGAAGGCAACTGATAACACAGAGATTTGCCCCCGCCTGTAGGCATCACAACAAAAGTGTCATGGCCCGAGAGCAAACTGCGAATGATCACTTCCTGGTTTCCCTTAAAGGTATCAAACCCAAAATAACGCTTCAAATAATCTTTCAGGGATACTTCTGCTCCTACACTCATTTTTCAATCCTGTATGCAATTAAATTTTTCAAGATTTATTTTAATTAAATTTGTAACGATGTTTTAATTTGCTTTGTTTCATTTTTCGTCAAACGAAAAAACCCAATCATTAAAGGTAAGATTTTTTAACTAATTTATCACAAATTTTATAAGAATTGATGGGATATATTTTGATAAAAATCATTTTTTAAAGTGATCTACACCATATGGTTCAAGACATTCAGAAACTTGCAAAAGACACCATCCTGCATGAAGCGGAATCGGTCAGGAATCTGGCCGATCTGATTGACGATCAGTTTGAGCAAGTGGTCAAATTGATCTATGATTCAAAGGGAAGAGTGGTGATCACAGGTATAGGGAAAAGTGCCAATATTGCAAAAAAGATTGTGGCGACGCTTAATTCGACCGGCACCCCGGCGATATTCATGCATGCAGCCGATGCCATACATGGGGATCTGGGGATCATTCAGCCGGAGGATGTGGTGATCGCCCTGTCCAAAAGCGGCAACACCCCGGAGATAAAGGTCTTGGTGCCTTTGCTTAAATACCGAAAAAACCCCCTAATCGGGATGGTTTCCAACACCCATTCCTATTTGGCTCAAAATGCACAATATTTGTTAAAGACGACGGTCCAGCAGGAGGCCTGTCCCTATAACCTGGCGCCGACTTCCAGCACCACGGCACAACTGGTGGTGGGTGATGCCCTGGCTATCAGTTTGCTTGAATACAGGGGCTTCAGCAAAGAAGATTTTGCCCGGTATCATCCCGGGGGCGCTTTGGGTAAGAAACTCTACCTAACGGTTGAAAAAATATATCAACAAAACGAGGTACCCCGGGTTCAACTGGAGGATAATATCCGGGAGGTGATCATAGAGATATCATCCAAGCGGCTGGGAGCCACAGCAGTAATGGATGGCGACCAGCTGGTGGGGATCATCACCGACGGAGATCTCAGGCGGATGCTCGAGCGATACGACAAGGTGGAAGAAGTCAGGGCCCTAGACATCATGTCGCACAATCCTAAAACCATATCGCCCGATGAACTGGCCATTAATGCATTCAACCTGATGGAAGACCACAACATCACCCAGCTCATCGTTAAGACCAATGGACAGTATATGGGAATGATCCATTTACACGACATACTCAAGGAAGGAATTGTATAGCAAAAAGGTATGGAAGAGACACAATCGAAAGGACAAACTTTTCTGGAACATCTTGAGCAGCTCAGGTGGCATCTGATACGGTCATTCATTGCTATTGTGGTGATTGCCATTGTTGTTTTTGTCCTGCACGACTGGATATTCAACACGATCATTCTGGCCCCGAAAAACCCGGAATTTTGGACCAACCGCATGCTCTGCGCCCTGGCCGATGCCCTGAACACCCAGAACCTGTGCATCAATTCCGAGCCCCTGCAGATCATCAACATCCGCATGTCCGGCCAGTTTGCCATCCACATCATGATTTCCCTGGTGTTGGGGCTCATATTGGCCTTTCCCTATGTGTTCTGGGAATTCTGGAGTTTCATAAGGCCCGCCCTTTACCAGAAAGAGATACAACACAGCCGGGGAGCGGTCTTCTTTAGCTCCATGCTCTTCTTACTGGGGGTCCTCTTTGGATATTTTGTGATCGTTCCCCTTTCCGTCCACTTCCTGGGCTCTTATCATGTCAGCGACCAGGTGGTCAACCAAATCAACCTGAAATCCTATATCGGCACCATCGCCTCGGTGGTGATGGCTGCCGGGCTTATATTTGAACTGCCGATCCTGATTTATTTCCTCAGTAAAGCAGGCCTGGTTTATCCGGCATTTTTGAAAAAATATCGCCGCCATGCCATCATCCTTATTTTTGTCATGGCTGCGGTGATCACCCCGCCCGATATATTCAGCCTGGTGATGGTGACCCTGCCCCTGGCATTGCTTTATGAGGTAGGCATTATGATATCCAAACGAATCGAAAAACAAAAACAGCAGGAAGAGTTGATGGGTTAGAGCTCATAGCATCTGCCATATAAGATAACATCTGCCATAAAATCTGTTGTGACCTCGAAAGCCATCACATAGCCTTCGGGTCGCAGCTGATAACATAAACAAAACAAATCCGTGATGTGGAAAGCCTATGCATAGCTTTCGACGGCCTTCGAGCAAGGCCATTTAACCTTCAAATCTATTTTGTGACCATGGCCGAACAAATCACCTTATACACCAAAGATCTGATCAAGAAATACAAGTCGCGCACCGTGGTCAAGGAAGTTTCGGTGCAGGTTACCCAGGGCGAAATCGTGGGTTTGCTGGGGCCGAACGGAGCCGGTAAAACCACCACCTTCTACATGATCGTGGGGCTCATCCGGCCTAATGAAGGCAAAATCTTTCTGGATCAAACCGAAATCACCAAAGAACCTGTCTACAAACGGGCAAAAATGGGAATCGGTTACCTGGCCCAGGAAGCCTCTGTGTTTCGCAAGCTCACCGTAGAAGACAACATTAGGGCGGTATTGGAGATGTCACAATACACCAAGCAGGAGCAGAAGGAAAAGGCCGAATCGCTGATTGAAGAATTCGGCCTGGAAAAAGTACGCAATAGCCTGGGCATTCAGCTTTCAGGGGGAGAACGCAGGAGAACTGAAATTGCCCGGGCCCTGGCCTTGGACCCCAAGTTCATGCTGCTCGACGAGCCTTTTGCCGGGGTCGACCCCATTGCGGTGGAAGACATCCAAAGAATCGTTACCAAGCTGAAAAACAGAAATATCGGCATACTGATCACCGACCACAACGTCCACGAAACCCTCTCGATTACTAACCGGGCATATCTGTTGTTTGAAGGTTCGATTATGAAAGCCGGCACTTCCAAAGAACTTTCCGAAGACGAACAGGTGCGGCGGGTCTATCTGGGCGAAAATTTTGAATTAAGGAATTTCAACTGATCGGTGAACATGCCATAGCATTGCTGAACAAGGAATAAGCCAAAAGCATTGCTGAACAAGGAAGGCTCTCCGCAGACAAAGCGTTATGAAGGGCTTGCCCGGGAGGTCGTTCTGAATGAAGGAATCTCAACTGATGGGTCCGAACAAAGAACTGCCCCCATTCCAAACAAGGCCCACCAACATCGAACGGGGACAATTCCAAACGAAGAACACAGATCAGACATGCCCCTGTTTTTATCAGGCCAGGGGAATTGTAGGGCTGAAAAATAAAACCGGCGGCGATTACCTAGAAGCAATGGTTTTAAATAAAGAAGACAGAAGGTTTGAATCAAGCAAACCAAGTGAATTTGAAGCCAGTATCCTCCGAGATTTTTACCGGTATCTATCCACAGAAATAAAAAATTGTCTATATTTGCACCACCATTCTGCGGATGTGGCGAAACTGGTAGACGCGTCAGACTTAGGATCTGGTGCCTTCGGGCATGGGGGTTCGAGTCCCTCCATCCGCACAGCAATGAATGTAAAATGCCGCTAAAACAGCATTCCGAGAGGTTTTAGCGGTTTTTTAAATCGGAATAAAAAGGAGGCCCATGAATATTACCAAGGAAAATAAAGACGAACTGAATGCTGTACTGCGGGTACAGGTTGACCCGGAAGATTACCAGGAGAAAGTCAGCCAGGTGGTAAGAGACTATAAGAAAAAAGCGAAAATGGACGGCTTCAGGCCGGGTAAAGTGCCTGAAGGTTTGATCCGTAAGATGTATGGACGCTCCATCAAAATGGATGAGGTCAATAAAATCGTTAGCGAAAAGCTGTCTGAATATATTAAGGAACAGGACCTCAACCTGCTGGGCGAACCCCTGCCCAGCAAAGACGAACAAAAATCAGTGGACTGGGACAATGACCAGCAGCTGGAGTTTGCCTTTGACATCGCCATGGCCCCGGATTTTGAGGTGGAATTCTCTGATCAGGATAAAATCCCTTACTACAAGATCAAAATCACAGATGAGCTGATTGACCAACAAATAGAAAACTACCAAAATCAACTGGGCCAGTTTCAGCCTGTTGAGCAGATTACCGACAAAGATGAGTTGATCAGCGCCGATGTCATTGAACTGGACAATCAGGGCAATGAAGTGGAAGGGGGCATTTCCAAGGAAAATGCCAGCATTACCCTGAGCGTGGTGAAGGATGAGGAAATTAAAAATCAGTTTGAAAACCTTAAGGCAGGCGACCACATCGATATTGACCTGAAGAAAGCTTTCCCCAATGATACCGAGATTTCCTCTATGCTGAACATTGAAAAGGAGCAGGCGGCAGATATTCACGGCATGTTCCGCATCCGGATCCACGAGGTCAAAAAATTCGAGAAAGCCCCGGTCGATCAAAACATGTATGACAAAATTTACGGGGAAGGCAATGTCACCTCCGATGAGGAATTCCGTCAAAAAATTGCGGAAGAGCTCGAAAAGCAGATCAAACCCGAGAGCGAGCGCAAATTTTCACACGATGTCAAAGAACATTTCATCCAAAAGATTGACCCGCAAATACCCGGCGATTTCCTTAAAAGATGGTTGAAGGAGACCCAGAACGACCTTAAGGAGGAAGACATCGAAAATGAATTTGACCAGTTTCAGCATGACGTAAAGTGGGACCTGATCAAAAACAAGATTGCCCGCGATTATAATATCAATGTGGAAGAAGAAGAGATCAAGCAAATGGCCATTGAGTTCACCCGTCAGCAATTCCAGCAATATGGCCTCGGCAATCTTCCCGATGAACAACTGGAAGGTTATGCCCAGGAAATCCTCAAGAAGGATGAGGAAAAACGGAAAATCCGGGAAAGGAAGATGGAGGAAAAAGTCATTGATGTGATCAAAGAAAACATTCAACTCGAAGAGCAGGAAGTGACCTCGGATGAGTTCCAGGAGCTGGCCAAGGCTGATCAAAATAAACAATCTGGCTAATGCGTTGTTATCCTTGATTTAATCTATAAAACTTTTAAATAAAATGGACTCAAGCAAAGAATTCAGAAAATACGCCACCAAGCATCTGGGCATCAGCAGCATGAACCTGGATCAATATGCATCTGTATACAACAATTATATCTCCCCCACCATCATTGAGGAAAGGCAGTTGAATGTAGCTCAAATGGATGTGTTTTCCCGATTGATGATGGACCGGATTATTTTCCTGGGCGTACCCATCAACGATACGGTTTCCAATATTGTGCAGGCTCAGCTGCTGTTTTTGGAATCGTCTGATCCGGCCAAAGACATACAGATCTATTTGAATTCGCCGGGAGGAGCGGTTCACAGTGGTCTGGGCATCTATGATACGATGCAATACATTGCGCCCGATGTGGCCACGATTTGTACAGGCATGGCAGCTTCTATGGGAGCAGTCATTTTAGCGGCCGGCAAAGACGGCAAGCGTTCGGCACTTCCCCACTCCCGGATCATGATCCATCAGCCGATGGGAGGAGCAGAAGGAGCAGCTGCTGACATTGAGATTACGGCCCGCGAAATCCTTAAGCTCAGAAAAGAATTGTACAGCCTGTTGTCCAAACACACAGGCAATTCTTATAAAAAGATCGAAAAGGATTCCGACCGCGACTACTGGATGACAGCCGAGGAAGCCCGTAAATACGGCATGGTTGACGAAGTGCTCGAAAGAAAGAGCGAAGAAGAAGAAGAAGAATAACTCCTGCGGCCCACTCGTTATTTAGCTGGAATAAAAATTGCAAAACCTGCATGCGAAATTATGCAGGTTTTGTTTTACAAAATAAAACATTTCTTTAAATTAGCAAATTGACGTTGAGATTCTAAGAAGGTTCGATTATGGAAAAATGCTCGTTTTGCGGCAGAGAAAAGAAGGACACCAACCTTTTAATAGCAGGTATTTCAGGTCACATCTGTGACCGGTGCATTGAACAAGCCTACAGCATTGTTCAGGAAGAGGTCAAGAAAAAGAGCGATTTCGACATTGACGAGGTTCAGCTATTAAAACCTGCCGAGATCAAAGACTTTCTTGACCAGTATGTGATCGGGCAGGAAGAAGCCAAAAAATACCTCTCAGTAGCTGTATACAACCATTATAAAAGGTTGATGCACCATGGCAGCAGCAACCGGGATGACATAGAGATCGACAAATCCAACATCATCCTGGTCGGAGAAACCGGTACCGGTAAGACACTGCTTGCCCGTACCATCGCCAAAATGCTGCAGGTGCCCTTCACCATTGTCGATGCCACCGTTTTGACTGAAGCCGGGTATGTTGGGGAAGACATCGAAAGCATCCTTTCCCGCTTGCTCCAGGTTGCTGATTACAACGTAGAAGCGGCCGAGCGGGGCATTGTCTTCATTGATGAAATTGACAAAATAGCCCGCAAAGGCGACAATCCATCTATCACCCGCGATGTTTCGGGTGAAGGGGTGCAACAAGGCTTGCTCAAGCTGCTGGAAGGTTCTTCCATCAATGTTCCTCCGCAAGGAGGCCGTAAACATCCCGACCAGAAAATGATCCAGGTCAACACCAACAACATCCTGTTCATCTGTGGGGGAGCGTTCGACGGCATTGAGAAAAAAATCGGGCAGCGCCTCAACACCCAGGTGGTGGGTTATTCGGCCAGCAAGAAAAAAGACAAAATCGACCGCAACAACCTCTTGCAGTATATAGCCCCGCAGGATCTTAAATCATACGGGCTGATACCGGAAATTGTGGGACGCCTCCCCGTGCTTACCTACCTCAACCCCCTCGACCGGTATGCCCTGAGGAAAATCCTGACCGAGCCCAAAAACTCCATCATCAAACAGTATAAAAAGCTGTTTGAACTTGACGGCAAAACCCTTACCTTCCAGGATGAAGTGCTGGATTACATCGTTGACAAGGCCGTGGAGTTTAAGCTCGGAGCCAGGGGACTGCGGTCAATCTGTGAAGCCATCATGACCGATGTGATGTATGATGTGCCTTCCAGCGAAGATACAGAAATCGAGATTACCCTCAAATATGCCAAAGACAAACTGGGCAAGGTCAATATGCACCGTCTGAAGGTAGCCTAAGGCCCGCTCCGTTTTTCTTAAACGGAGCGTTTTCCGTAAATTGATCCGTTTCCCGCAAATTGATCTGTTTCCCGCAAATTGATCTGTTTCCCGCAAAAATATGATCAAAATGGAGGTTTTCACGAACCTCCATTTTTGTTACCTTTTTTATGATATAAAATTCACATTCAGGAACCTGCACAACTCAGTAACGGATTTTGAATGATTCAGGCAGGTCATGGTTTGAACCCAAAGGGGCGGGAGTTACTTCAGGATAATTTTTCGGGTTACAGCTGCCTGAGGTGTTTCCACCCGGATCAAATAAACACCGGGTGAATATCGGCTCAAATCAAACTTAACATGGGGGGGTGCACTTTTCCGGCGCTCCAAAACCTTACCATTGACAGCAGTCAGTGTAACACCCAGAAATCGCTCATCCGTTGCATTTTCAATGTGTAGGGTGCCATCGGTAGGATTGGGGTAAATAAGTATCCCCGGGTGCAGTTGAGAATTCAGGGCCGTTGGCATGCGTGCCAGGAGCACTTGCACCCGCTTATCTTCATTCACCTCAACCCGGGATGAATGGTCTTTATATCCTTCGGCCATGACCAGGTAGGGATAATGGCCCTGGGGAAGCTTCACCACTGCCTGACCGGCTGGATCAGCCTGTAATTCAAAGGTGTCAATCTTCACCGTGGCTGTCGGCAGGCCCTCATAATCGATGCCCTTGATGTTAAATAGCACGCGGAACAATTTCATAAGACTGACATTCAAAAACATATCATCGTTGAGCATTAGCTCTGTGCGGGTTGAAGTATAACCGGGTTTGCTGGCACGAAGAAGGTGGCGGCCATGGGGAAGGGAAAATTCTGCCTTTCCGGTGGAATCGGTATAAGAAGAAGCGTTCCCCACCTGAAGCAGGGCATTCCCCAAGCCCAGGCTGTCATCATCCAGAACCCGCACGGTTACATCATACAACAACGAACCCATATCCACATGAACCGTGGTATCGGCCTCGGCCCGGATGCGGCCGGTAACATCATCATAGCCCGGGGCCTGTACCCGATAGACGTGTTCCTCTGCAGCACTTACCTGGCGAAAAGTACAAACACCGCGGGAAGTATGAAGGGTTGAGTCATCCAGGGCAACGGTTCCTTCCACCAGGGTATCCCCGCCTTTTTCCTGCAAACGGAAGGTAAGGTTATAATAAATCGGGGAAAGTGAAATCTCCCGTAAGGTTTCGCTCTCCACGTGCAGACGCCCTTTTTGCGGATGAAAACCCCGGGCCCATACCTTATAGCGATAATCGCCCCGGGGGGCAATAAAAGAAGCCAAACCAGAGGAATCGGGCCGGAGGGTATCCCCGTTAAAGGCCACCCGAACCTTTTGGGGCGCCACCTGGGTGGTATCCACCCTGAAATGTACCGGATAACTCTCCAGGCAGGTAACCAGCGCATTCCAACCTGCCTGGGTGACGGTATAATCAGAGGCAAACTTAAAAGTCATGCTTCTCCCGGGACCTGAAGAAACCAGTTCACCCGGGGGATTGGATCCATCATAGGTTCCCGTCAAATTTTCCGCCTTTGCCGGGCCGTCGTATACCTTCATCCAGTCATAATCATTTTCCACCTCAAAAGACTCGAAGGCGGTCTTCAACAAACAGTTCTCCCATTGGGGCAGAAAGGTGAGGGAATGGGTCTCCTGGTTGGAATAAGGATGATCAGGGCCACCGGAATCATAGAAACGTGCATAACAGGTTTTTACTGTATCAGTCTGATCTATTCGATAGGCCGGGGTTTGTCCTATAACAAACTGGCTCCTTCGGGAAGTGTGATAATGGGTATTTTTCGCCCCGGCAGCAGTCACTTTCACCCTTACCGGGGTTCCCGGGGAAGCGCTGTCAGAGGCAGCCACACGGAAGGAAAGGGTATCTGTTGTGTTGGCCGGAAGCCTGGCTCCCGTGCAGAGGCTATCGAGGAGCACCAGATCAGGGTTGTCTTCGGGGGTATCCAACCGGCAGGTAAAATTTTCCAAAGCAGCATGGCCCTTGTTCCGGAGAATGAATGATAAGGAACCCTGTTCACCCGGGTCGAGAAGGCCGTTGCCACCGGCTGAATCCTCCACCATCAAATCTTCGGCAAATGTCAGCACCGGTGCCTGAAGGTTCAACCGGCGGGTAGAACTCCACGCATAAGTGCTGTCCCGGTTATCCTGACCTTTGATGGCCACCCGGTAAAGGACCTGATGCTGATCGGGCACCGAATCATTCACCCTCAAGGCAAAAGCTGCCTGGCGGTTGACTTTCCCGCGGGGGGGGATGGTTCCGTAGCAGGCGGTATCGTCCTTCATTTCCACATAAGGATCCCGGGTAAGCAGAGAAGCGTGAACCGCTTGAGCACTCATGGAATCACTCAGGTTGTGCAGCACCATACCAAGGCGGATCGACTCTCCATAATCGGGCATGCCGTTGCTGTTGCCGGAGGAATCAGCCAGCATCACGGTATCGGTCACCACGTAGGGTTCATTGGTGGGGGCGACATCCATGTTGCGGATCCAGGGTTCGCGGTTCTGCGCGGTGACCACCAGGGTAACCTGCCCCGGCCGGGTGAGTGGGGGGAAAGTCAGGTGAGCCCGTCCCTGTTCACCGGTCTGATCCACCCCCAACAGGTTACCTTCCCGCGAAAGCGCCACCGTAGCATAAGGTTCAGTATCGAGCGTCAGCGAATCGGCACCAACCCGAAGCACCGTATCGGGGGGGTCAACATCAAGAGGCTCCGGAGCGCCCATATACGGCATCAGCGAAGGATCGCCCATCAGGTTATAAACTTCCCAGTAGTAATCATTCCGGTCAGAAGCAGATGCTTCCACGGCCAGATTGCCCGCCGCCATCAGCTCGCCCTGACTGATATACCACTGGCCCGGGGGCTCTCCATGGGTATGAAAAAGCCGGTCGTACAAGCCTAACCCCGATTCCTGATAGGTCGGATGGGCCTGTATGCTGCTGGTTACCCCTACACTCCACCAGTAATCCTCATCCCAGTATGTATCGCCTGAAGCCCCGATCGAGCCAATGGCCCCCTTTTGCTCAGAACGGAAAGCCGCCTCACCAAAACAGTTGTCCTGCTCAAAATGCATGGTCCCACAGCAATTGCTGATCCATAAACCATACCTGCCGTTGGCTTCAACCCCCTCCAGATCACTGGTGGAAAAACGCGGAAGATTCCAGCCATTTGAACTGCAATGAGCGGTATAGGTTGCAAAGCCCACCCCTTTATTCATATGATACATAATTGAATCATGTATGGCCGAATTGCCCTGAGGCGGGTCCTGCAGGAAAGCGTGGGCCCGGAATCCATTGCCGGCATTAAAATAGTATTCGGTGGCATAGTTGATCTGGCCGTTGGCATAGGTGTCTTCATAACTATCATCATCTCCGGCAACCAGCAAAGCTTCTTCCAAATAGCCGGGATTGTCAAACTGAAACTTCTCATACCGGATGGTTTTATCGATCATATGTCTCAAACTGGCGGTATCCCGGGCAGGGAAACGCCCGCAATAGGCTTCGGGCAACCAGTCGTCGGTATATTCCCCATAATGAAAATCAGTAACATGGCTACCGGTAGAACCTTCCCAGGCAGGAATCTGCTCTACGTCACCGACCAAAAGGACAAATGTATGGGGCGTAACCTCCGGATCCCGGTAAGTCGTTTTCAAAAACTGATAGATCTCCTGGCGGCTTTGCCCAATGGAATCGGTATAGGCCTCCACCACATGGAAGCCCCTGGTCTGTTTCCATTTGATGAAAGGCTGCAAAACCTGCCTGTACGCGGGTGGGGCCACCACCACATAACTGACCGGCTCATTGGAAGAATCCGTCTGCAATGACAGGTTTTTTGCATTCAGGAGCTGCCCCTGCAAAGGCTTAAAATAGGAATTCAGATGATGGGCCGGTTTTTTTCCTTTTGCATCCCCCTGACCGGTAAATCTCACCTCAAACTCCAGGTTTGAGATCACCCGGAGCTGATTGCGTGCAGGATTGTATTGAACCGGTGCAACCTGCAATCGGGCCAGCTTCAGATCGCGCATAAAGCCCAGCATATTGATACTGACCAAATCCTGGCCGATAAAACGATCCGCCTTATAAATTTCCCGGCTGAAGTAGAATTTTTCCGGGTTTCCCTCTGAATGTTTGACCTTTGAAGGTTGAACGGGGAAGATTTTTTGCGGAATCCCTTGTTGGTTCAACGAGATGATTTGTTCGTCAAAACCATGGACAGTAACCCGGACTCCGGCATCGGCAGGCACCTGAATCAGCCGGCTGCGCACAGGCAATTCCGGGTTGCCTTTAGGCCCGGCAGGAACCAGTCCTTCAACCTTCAGTTGCCGGAACTTTCCTTCCGGGGTGGAGCGGAGCTTCAAACTGAGGCTGCCTGTATGATGGATGGCCCTGAATCCCTGCATGCCCGGGGCAGAATCGAGCCTCAGGCTCCCCTCCCCGCCATCCCCTGTCATAAGCCTTGTGGCCTGCTGGCCATAAAGGGCCGGGATCACCAGCGTCATAAATACCAAGATCAGCCTGAGCTCTTTCATCCTTCTAATTTTCTCTTCTACCTCACAATAATAACCATTTCGCCGGTTAAAATCAATACCCCTAGAAGACACCCCTAGAAGACACCCCGCAAGACACCCCGCTTAGCGGGGTCTAAACACCCCAATTGGTGCATCGTTCAATGCCTTTGCCACCATAAAAGCCAGACCATCAAGCCAATGGACCCCGCTAAGCGGGGTATAGACGAAGTATGGAAACAGGACCCCGCTAAGCGGGGTGTCTTCTAAGCGGGGTGGGGATCCTATTTATTGACCTGGCCGATTTTGCCCTCAATGGATTCAATCTTACCGGTCAAACGGTTGGTTTTGTCCCCTCGGGCATCAATCTTGAGGGAGGAATAGATGCGACCGGCATCCTCCGAGAGCAAATCATAAGCACGCTGAACAATGTCCAGGGCCTGTTCCATGGATTCGGTTTCAATAATGGTGCCCATGGCGGTCAACTTATAAGGCACACCGCTCTCGCGTATCATATGGATCACCCGGCTCACGTCTTCACTAACACTGCCTCCCTTATCGGTTGGGAACATCGAGAATTCCAAAAGTATTGACATCATTGACTCCTTTCTTTTTTAGGGGGATTAGCATCAAGCTTCCAAGAAATATCATATTCCCAGTTGGATTTGACCTGGATCTTTTCGGGGTTGTAACGGACCCGTTCAGGTTGGCGGTGTTCCAGGTAATCGCCTGTATCCCATTCTCCATTGCCGTTGCGGTCGTGTATGAGCTTCAGTTGATAGGTACCAGGATGAAGATATTGATAGGCCACCTTTCCTTTCTTCATCTGGTGGGAGGTTTTTTCGCGAATGACCGCCTCCTTTTCTTTATCCTCGGAGGGTTTAATCAGCTGTAGGACAAAGCTGGAATCCACCCCGGGAAGCTGCACCGTAAGGGATCCGTAAAAGTCTTCAGGGCGGGTTTTGAACCCGGCTTCCAGGGTATCGTGGTACACCTCATACTGCGTTTCAAGGGCCTGGGGTAAAACCTGCAGTCGGTAGGCCGTCTCCGGTTGCCAGCGGGCATAAAGATTGACCGCATTATAATCCAGGGTATCGGCCTTAACCTGAAAATCCACCTGCCGGATCACCGAATCCTGCTTAACCTGGTCGAGGCGAATCTTTGCGGTATCGACCGAAGCAACCGGTAAGGGGTGGGCCAGTCGAATGTCTTTATTCAGATCCATGGTTTTAGTGATATTGGAAGACAAATCCATGGTATCGCGGGTTAATTTCTCCCCCTCCTCAAACACATAGCTAAAATCAAGGGTATCGGTGGTCCATACGGTATTGCCGGCAGAATCGAGCTTTTGGTAGTCAACGGCAGCTTTAAGGTATTCCTGATGATAAATGGCAGTATCCCTCAGCCAATAAGTCATCGTATCGCCCTTGAGGGACGGTTCGCGAAGGTACCAGTTCCTGCCGGGGACCGTGTCCAGCAGTGATATTCGGAGGCTGTCGCGCACCGGCCGGTTAAAAATTAAATCGAGCTTCATGGGTTTTTTCCGCTGGAAACTTTTCAGGTACTGCTGTTTACTGATCTCGTTGAACATCCTCAGGGTATACCGCTGCGCAGGATATCCCCGGTATTTGCGGTGGATGATCGTATCGATGCGAGAGGTATCGGCTCCCGAAACGGTATCGCCTTTGGCCCGCTCTTCTGAAGGCGGGTCCGTATAAACGGTATCATGTTCCTCGATCAGACCTTTTTCAAAGACCACTGCGGAATCGACAAAGGCGATATCTTCCTGCGGACTGTCGTAAAGGTAATTGTTGTTCAAATCATTCAGGGCAAAAATCTTAAAAGTATCAAGCCGGATGTTGGCAATATTGAACCGGCCTTTTTCATCGGTACGGGAAACGTAATCAGGTATCTGTTTAAAGGGCACCGAATCCGTGCGTTGCTCGTAGAGCATGACCAAAACATTCTCCAGGGGCTTCATGTTGAACGCTTTGTGCACCTGGCCTTCCACTTCCATGGAATCCAAAACCGGCCCGGTAGAAAACACATATTTATAGTTGCGCAGGGGATTGCCTTCGGTATAATCGACGATGGCATTGCCAAAATTCAGGGTATAGGTGGTCGAATCCTTCAGGGGGCTTTTGATTTCCAGTTTAAACCCCCTGCCCTTCATCCTGATTTTAGGTTCCTCCTCGAAAGGAGGTGAACTGAGGAATTGCTGTTCGACTTCTTTCAACTGAATGAATTCATTGAACTGAACCTCTACTTCCCTGCTGTCAAAATGGACCGAGTAATTGGGCGGTTCACTTTCAACAGGCCGCGGTGGAATGGTATCCCTGGGGCCGCCGCTGAGGGTGGTCATCTCCTTGGCACAACGGTTCAATGACAAAAAAAGGGCGATGGCAATCAGCCCCAAAACAATGATCTGGCTATTTTTCCGGCTCATATTGTTGGGTTATTCATTACAAACATAAAAAGAATATGGGGGAAAAGTTCAAAACGTTTGATCTATTGACAAATTTTGGCGGCTTCAGATAATCCAATTATTTTTACTACCTTTGATCCGCAAAACCAAGCCTTATGCTGCCATTAGCCATTGTATGGGATGTCAATCCCAATCTTGTAAGCCTTGACAATGTACCGGTTTTAGGCGAGTTAACCATCCGGTATTACGGTATTCTTTTCGCTGCGGCTTTTGTATTGGGTTATATTCTTTTTGTAAAGATCTTCCGGACCGAAGGCATCTCCATCGATGTGCTCGACCGGTTGACCCTATACATGGTGATCGGCACAGTTATTGGTGCCCGCCTGGGGCATGTCTTCTTTTACCAGCCCGATTATTATTTAAGCCATCCCCAGGAGATTCTCTACATCTGGCAGGGGGGATTGGCGAGCCACGGAGCAACCATCGGCATATTGATCGCCCTTTACATCTTTGTCAGGAAAGAGAAAAAGCCTTACATCTGGATTCTTGACCGCATAGCCATAGCCGTGGCCCTGGCGGGTTTCTTTATCAGGATGGGCAATCTGATGAATTCTGAGATTTATGGCACCCAAACCGATTTGCCCTGGGGCTTCATCTTTGTCCAGGCCCATGAGGTCGTCCCCAAACACCCCACCCAAATATACGAAGCCCTGGCCTACCTGGCCATCTTTGCGGTGCTTTACCGGATCTATTTCAGAACCAGGGGATCGTTCAGGCCAGGCCTGTTGTTTGGGCTTTTTATGCTGCTGGTATTCACGGCCCGTTTCCTGATTGAATTCATCAAGGAAGTGCAGGTGCCCTTTGAAAAAGGCATGGCACTAAACATGGGACAATGGCTCAGCCTGCCGCTTATTTTATTGGGAATCATTATATTATACAGGGCCTACCGGGATACCCTTTTATACCCGACAAAAAAACGGGGGAACGACCAATAAACAGCAGTTAATCAGGCTTTTCTGTTAATGGTGAACCGGTGCCAGGGGTCCAACCGCAAGCCCGTGCCAGGTTATCCGGATAATAAGGCGCCCATGCACATGGAACCAATAATTATAAACGGTGAAGCAATGCCAGGCGGCCGGAGCATTCAATTCGGGGGCAGCTTTAAAGCGATGCTGCTCCTTTTGATCTTCAGCCTTTGCTTCAGGGGCCAGCCGGCGGGTCAGCCCGCAGATACCATCCGCTCGCTCTCCCGGGAAGATGCCGTGCGCATTGCCACAGAGAACAACCTAAAGGTCAGAAATGCCCGTTTGCGGGCCAGGCGGGCCGGGGCGATGCAGGGAAGCGCAGAAAGCTTCCGACCCACCCGGTTTAATTACTTCAGGGGACAAATACATTCACCGGCCAACCGGGGTATGTTCACCATTTCTCAATCCATACAATTCCCACTGGTTACCTATTATCAAAACAAATCCCTGAAAGAACGCCACCAACTCAGGCAAAAGCAAGTAGAATCGACCCGCCGGGAAATAGCGCGGGATACTAAAATTGCCTACAACCACTGGGTTTTTCTCCATCACAAGAGCCAACTTCTGCACCGGAAGCTTCAGATATACAAAAACTTTCAACGCATCGCCCATTTAAGGAGTCAGCAGGGAGCTACCACCCGGGTGGAAAAAACAACGGCCGACACCAAACTGTATAAAGCCCAAAACGCCATTCACCAGGTATATCAAAATATCGCACGGGCCGAGAACCGCCTGAGCAGCATCATGAACACCCAACACCAGTTGCTGCCCCAATCCGACACGTTGAAAATATACCGCATCGACTATACGCCCGCCAAATCCCCGGACCAATTGATATCACCGCTAACGCGGCAGCGCCACCAAAAAAAGATCCGGATCCAGGACTTCAGGATAAAAGCCCGTAAAGCTGACCTTTTCCCGGATATAACCGCCGGGTACTTCAACCAAACCATCAGCGGCCATGACAACCTGGATGGCTGGCACGTAGGTTTATCCCTGCCCCTCTGGTTTGGTCCCCAAAAGTCGAGGATACGCCAGGCCCAAATCAACAAACAAATTGCCCAGAACACCCTCCAGCAAAAGATCACCCAACAACAAACAAAGATACAGAACTTATCCCGCCAGCTCAATCATCTGCGCGAACAGCTCAGCTATTATCACAACCAGGCCCTGAAGAAAGCCTCGTTGTTGGCGGAAACCTCCAAAAAACGTTATAAAAGCCAGGACATCAGTTATTCCCAATACATGGAAAGCCTTGAAACAGCCTACGGCATACGGAAAGACTATTTGCGAACCATTAAATCGTACAATAAAACGGCCATTCGCCTTGAATTTTACATCCACTAACCCGGCCCATGATGAAGCATTTATCACTCCTATCGGCCTTTATGTTTTTGCTGCTTTTAGCAGGCTGCTCTCCGGAACCTAACAGGCCATCCAGCACCTCCGGTGAAGACGCGGCAGAGCTTTGGCAAAGCGAAATCGCGGAAACCATAACTGCAAAAGGCGATTCTTCCAAGCTGCACCATGGCAGGCTGATTCAAAAAAGCATAAAACAAAAACTCCAGTGTTCAGGAGTAATCAAAGCGCCTGCAGAAGAAGTCATTTCAGTGACGGTGCCCCGCAAAGGTTTTGTCCAGAAACTTCATTTCAGGGCAGGGGAAAAGGTCCAGGCGGGCGCTCCGCTGGCCCGTCTGTCTCATCCCGATTACCTTGAACTTCAGCAGGAGTACCTCTCGGCACGTGAAAAGCTGCAATATTACCGCGACGAATACCAAAGGCAGGGAGAACTGGCTGTGGATCAGGCGGCCTCGATGAAAACGGTGCAAAAGGCAAAAGCTTCCTTTGAAGATTATCAGACACAGGTCGACATGCTGGCCCAACAACTGCGCATGCTGAACATCGACATGGAAGCCCTGGATAAAGGCAACCTAACAGACCACATCCAAATTACCGCACCGGTGGACGGTTACATCCATCAGACAGGGGTCCACCACGGAAGCCTTGTTCATGAAGACCACTTCATCTGTCAAATCATCCAGCCCGAGACCATGGAGCTTCACCTGAAAATTCATGAGCGCTACGCCAAAAAGATCCATGCGGGACTTGAAATCCGTTTCAGGCCGGTGGGGGACACGGCGGCCTACCCGGCAAAAATAGAAAAAACCGGTTTATCTGTCGATTCCTCAACCCATCGCTTCACAGCCTATGCTAGACTGGGACACCTGAATACACAATTCAAACACGGGCGACATATCAGGGCCATTGTTCATCTGGCGAAAGACAGCGTGTATGCGGTACCCGAAGAAGCGGTGGTGGAGATCGAGAACCATCCCCATCTGCTGATCAAAAAAGCACAAGGTTACCGACCGATAAAGATCCGCACCGGCACCCGAAAGAAGGGATTCATTGAGATCCGCAATCCACAAAAAATTATAGACGAGCAATACTTGGAGAATGCTGAGTTGTTCATAGAAAATCTGAAAACAGATGAAAAATCTGAAAATAAACCAATAGTCTAACCTGGCTAATAATACCATTAACTGGTAAAACGTTCATGTTTTATCTTGAATCTTTTTTTCGAATCAGTTTTTAAAGCTATATTTGCATTTTTATTACAAAAGAGTGAACAATGGCCGAAAGCAACAATCAAAACGGAGCCCAGCGCCCACCCAAATCGAAGAACAAATTATCGGCGGGGATTATTTTCATCATCTTTCTTCTGATTGCCCTGTTGGGGTTTATGAGTTACATGTACATCAACCAGAAGCAGACCACCCAGGAGATCACCAATGAGCTTTCGGCCGAAAAGGATTCCCTTCAAACCGAGTTGAAAGACATCAAGGTAAGCTACGATTCTCTGAGAACCGATAACGACACCCTGAACGAACAGCTCAACCAGGAGAAAGAGCGGATTGACGATTTGCTTTCCGAGATCAGGCGGGTCAAAGCCACCAATTATACCCGGATCAAGGAATTGAAAGAGGAGGTCAAGACCCTTCGTAAAATTGCACAGAGCTATGTTCGGCAAATCGACTCCCTGAATCAGGCCAATAAGAAGCTGGCCGCAGAAAACAGGCGGGTTCGTCAGGAAATAGAGCAGGTCAAAGAAAGCAAGCAGCAACTGGAGCAGGAAAAAGACAGCCTGAGCAAAACGGTCAACAAAGCCAAACTCCTCAGAACAGAAAATGTGATGGTCCAGCCCATCAACGAGCGGGGCAATGAAAAAAGCAAAGTCAACAAAATTGACAAAATCAAGGTTTGCTTCACCATAAAAGAGAATGTCGTAGCCAAGCCCGGCGACCGGGTGGCCTACATCCGCATTGCAGCCCCACCGGAAGATCTGATTCTTACCAATTCGGAGGACAACCTGTTCGAATACCAGAACAAAAAGATCGTTTATTCAGCCAAACGGCCTTTTGAATTCACCGGCCAGGCCACCGACCTTTGCATTTACTTCGACAGCAAGGGCGAGCTCAAACCGGGCAAATACGAGGTATACGTTTTCACCGACGGGTATCAGATCGGCCAAACCGAATTTGAGCTGGAAGAAAGCGGCTGGTTATTCTTTTAAACAAAACAGGATCATTGACGTTTGAAGGATGACCTGGCCTAAAACCATAGACCGATGCTAAAGGAAAATTTCATTCAGTACATCGAAGACAGCATTAAGAACAACTGGGACCTGCCGGCCTTCAGTGACTATAAAGGGAGCACCTATTATTACAAGGATGTTGCCAGGAAGATCGCCCGGATTCACCTTATGTTCGAACAATGCCATGTTGAGAAAGGCGACAAAGTAGCGCTTTTGGGCAAAAACTCTTCCAACTGGGCCATGACCTACCTGTCCATTGTAACTTACGGGGCGGTAGTGGTGCCGATCCTGGCCGATTTTCATCCCGACGACATGCACCACATCATCAATCATTCCGATTCGGTGATCCTTTTTGTGGATGATCCCACCTGGGAGAACCTGGACGAGGGCAACATGCCTGATTTAAGGGCCATCATATCGCTCAATGACTTCAGGATTCTCATTGAAGGCAACCGGGAAAAGGTCAGTTCGATCTTTAACCAGCTCAGTGATTTGTATGCTGAAAAATACGGCCATGATGGATTAACCCGGGAACAGTTTTCGGTGGAGAAAATTTCCAACCAGGAGGTCGGGGTGTTGAACTACACCAGCGGCACCACCGGATTCTCCAAAGGGGTCATGTTGCCTTTGAACAGCCTGGCGGCCAACATCCGTTTCGCCAATGAGAACATGCCCCTGCAACCCGGCGACAATATGGTTTCTTTCCTACCATTGGCGCACACTTACGGAGGTGCTTTCCAGTTTTTGTGGCCTTTCACCATTGGATGCCACATTCACTTTTTAACGCGAACCCCTTCACCCAAAGTCATCACCACGGCGTTCAAAGAAATCCGGCCCACCCTGATCATTGCCGTTCCCCTGATTCTGGAAAAGATCTACAAAAAACAAATCTTGCCCATCCTGGAGAAGAACTCCATGAAAATGCTGATGCATCTGCCGCTGATCGACAGGGCCATCTACAAAAAGATTTACAAAAAATTGAGGGAGTCCTTTGGGGGCAACTTTCATGAGGTTGTCATCGGCGGGGCTCCGCTGAATCATGAAGTTGAGAAATTCCTCCGTAAAATTCGTTTCCCCATTTCGGTCGGTTATGGCATGACTGAATGCGGGCCGCTGATCAGCTATGCCAACTGGGATAAAACCAAAACTGGATCATCGGGTAAGCTGGTGGACACCCTGGAAATGCAGATTGATTCGAATGATCCCTACCAGGAGGTGGGTGAAATTCTGGTACGGGGAGAAAACCTGATGTATGGGTACTATAAGAATGAGGAAGAGACGCGGCAGGCGATCGACCAGGAGGGTTGGCTTCACACGGGCGATTTAGGCTTAAGCGATTCCGAGCAGTTCATCTTCATCAAGGGAAGGAGCAAAAGCGTAATTGTCGGGCCTTCGGGCGAAAACATCTATCCGGAAGAAATAGAGTCGAAGCTCAACAACATGCCTTACGTGCAGGAATCGTTGGTATTGGACCACAACAACAAGCTGGTGGCCCTGGTCTATCCCGACTATGACCTGGCAGATCAGGAGGGCATCAACAAAGAGCGCAAATTGCAGGAGATTATGGATCGGACCCGGAACGAGCTGAATGAGCATTTGCCTCGGTTCAAACAGGTTTCCAAAATCAAGTTGTATCCCACTGAATTTGAAAAGACCCCCAAGAAGAGCATTCGCCGCTATTTATACACCCTTGATTAAAGCAGGATCATGGAAAAGGCCATCATCATTGTAGCCGGCGGCCAGGGCAAGCGGATGCAATCGCGCATTCCCAAACAGTTTCTTCGCATTGGGCATGAGCTCATATTGATGCGTACATTACAGGCCTTTCATAGCTTTGACCCGCAAATCAAGCGGATTGTAGTTTTACCGGAGCCGGAGATGGCAACATGGGAGCGGCTTTGCCGGGAAGAAGCTTTTGGCATAGACCATGTCCTGGTAGCGGGTGGGAAGGAGCGTTTTCATTCGGTAAAAAACGGGCTGGAACATGCCCCTGAAGAAGGATTGATTGGGGTCCACGACGGTGTAAGGCCACTGGTAAGCCAACAAACCATTGAAAAGGCCTTCCGCCAGGCAGAACAATCGGGCAACGCAGTGCCCGTGCGGCCCTTGCCCGAATCCATCCGGCGTATCGATAACGGCACCAGCCAGGCCGTAGACCGCGAAAAATACCGGCTGGTCCAAACCCCCCAGGTCTTTGATGCCGCCACCCTGAAAAAAGCTTACCGTCAACCTTACCGCCAGGAATTTACCGACGATGCTTCCCTGGTCGAAAACATGGGCATCCCCATCCACGTGGTTGAGGGCAATGAGGAAAACATCAAAATCACTACCCAAAAAGACCTGGAGCTGGCCAGCATCCTGCTTGACTTTTTCGATACCTAAAAATTCAGGGACTATCGATTAAATCTTTCTAAACTTTAGGGGTCGACAGCTTAAATCTCTCTAATTATGGCTTTCTCCCACAAAGGCGAATGCTTGAATCCCTGGAACCCGGCTCATAAGCCAAAGCGCCATTGCAGCTATTGAACCATAAAACCATCAGATTACAGACTCATAGGGGCATAGCAACTATAGAATCATTAAGCCCTCGAGTCATTGCACCAACAGAACTGTTGAGGCACCGGGCAATAGAGTTATTGAATCATCGAGTCATCGCGTCATTTCAGTTGCCCTTGCATTAATGGAGCTAAAGAACCATTGAGTCATTGAATCATCGAGCCATTGAGCTATTGCTGGGCGTGAAACACGAGCAAGGGGATGTTGGAGTGAAACAACAGCTTCTTTTCGATGCCGGGGGCAAAAAGCCGGGCCAACAGGTTGCGCTTATGGGTAACCAGTGAAAGGATATCAATGTCATGTTGGTGGACAAACTGCTCAATGCCCTTTAGCTTATCCTCCTCCTCGATCAGATCGCATTCAAAGGTCTGATGGGGGTATTCGCTTTGAATGTGGTGTTGAAGGCTCTCCATCTTGACCTGATCCCAGCGGTTGGACTCGGGAGTGCTGACATGAACGCAGTAGAGTCTGATGCTGAAGCGGCTCATGATGTTCATCAGCTTTTGGATGGCCTGGTAATCCGATTGATCAAAATCGGTGACGTACATGATGTTGATGTTGCTGATGCCCTTGTAGCGGGAGCCTTCAGGAATAGCCAGTACGGGTACATCGGCGTTTTCAATAATCTTGCGGGTGACCCCTCCGATCAGGTCGCCGGGGCGATCCCCCTTCCCGCGGGTACCGACGATGATCACATCCGGCTGATACTCGCGGCTCTGTACCAGGATCTCTTCATGGGTGATGCCCCGGATCAGGGCATAGTCTATCCGCACCTTTTGCAGACCCTGCTGATCAATTTCATCCTTGATCTGCTGATAAAACCGCTCCATGCGCTCTTTGGCCCGCAATTCAATATCGCGGATGATCTCATCCAAATTGACCTGGTAATAATAGGTGTCGGTCATCGGCATGGAATTGACAATGGGGTTGTAGTAAACATGCAAGAGTTTGACCTCGGCCTCTAACTTTTCGGCCAAGCCAATGGCATAGTGACAGGCATTTTTAGAATATTCCGAAAAGTCGACCGGTACCAGGATGCGCTGAACTTCCCGGGGTTTTTGGTCCGATTCCAGATCTTCCTGACGATATTCTTCACTGACTTTCTCTACTATGCGCAGGGCCTGCTCCATATCCCGCTCATGGACCAAAACCTTAACCCCTCCCGGAATGGCCGAATGCACAAGGTTGACGTTCTTCAGGTAGCAATCAATGCCTTCAGCATTCAATCGACTTTTCAATATTTCTGCACGGGCATAATTATGAATCACCAGGGTAATCAACTTGTCAGACATAACGATCGCATTTTTATTCGGATTGCTGTTTCTCTTCCAAGACCCCAAACTTATCGACCAGTTGTTGAACGAAAGGTTGGATGGCATCGGGAACGATTTGCAACAGCCGGTTGAAATCCATATCGGTTTTGCGAATGGTGGTGACATCTTTGGAATCAGCCGGGGGTTGAGGCACCGAAGCCTGTCCAATATAAGGCAGCATCTGCCAGTTCTGATCGGATGCCCCGAAAAGCCCCAATATTTCATAGGCCACGATCATGAGCTTCCCACGGTTGTAAGGTTCATGGGTGATCATTTTCTTGACCTGATTTTTTACCCATTCATTGGATATCTGATACTTGACCATATCAATCCGGCTGAAAGCCGTCCCCAACAAATTGCTGCGGTAATTGGCAAAATTTTCATGATAATCCTGTAAGGCCTCAATCGGTGGATCAAGTTCCCACTTTTCATTCAGGTATTCCAGGAAATAGAGGGCAGCGACATGGGCCACCAGCTCAATAAACCAGTTGTCTATGCGCGGATCACAGTAGACCCGGCATATCGTTTGTGAAAACTGAAAAGCGACCTGGTTGAAAAAAACATCCGATATATTGAGCCCGATTTTATAGTAATCTTTGCCCAGTGGCCAATAGAGCGTAGGGCCACCTTCCCGGTCATTAATCAGGTACAATGGTTTATAACCAAGAGGCGGCCCCTGAGGGACTAACCGCTCAAATTCCTCCAGGATATCCTGAACCACTATAGATGCTTTTTGATTGGAATCATGATCTTCCATTAAGTCATAATGTACCGTCCACTCCATAGTTGCATAATTATTATTGATTTGCTTTACATCGATGCTTAATGCCTTTTCATTTCTGGCTAATCCCGTTGAATGTACGAAAAATATTGCATGAAAGCAAATTTTTTATTTGACATTTAAGCTTGGGGTTGATGGGGATATTTTATTATATTGCAAAACATTTTATGGCATGAAAAATTATAATTTTGTGAAAACCTAAAGCATCAAAAAGAACAGTATGGAAAGGACCAATGAGGCAGTCAAAGACTTACTTCAATCAGAAGCGCTCAACCGGGAAGTGATCGTCAAGGGATGGGTCAGGACCCGTCGGGGTAAGAAAAGCGTCAATTTCATTGCCCTGAATGATGGCTCGACGATTCATAACATACAGATCGTGGTAGAAGTAGATCAGTTTGATGAAGATTTGCTCAAGTCGGTCACCACAGGGGCGGCCATTGGGGTAAGGGGTACCCTGGTGGCCTCTCAGGGCAAGGGTCAGCATGTAGAGATACAGGCCAGCGAGATCACCCTTTACGGGGAGGCCAACCCGAATGAATATCCTTTGCAGAAAAAGGGCCATTCATTGGAGTTTTTAAGGGAGATCGCCCATCTGCGGTTCCGCACCAACACGTTCGGGGCGGTCACCCGCCTGCGACATGCCATGTCTTTTGCCATTCATAAATATTTCAACGATCATCGTTTTTACTATTTGCACACCCCGATTATCACGGGCTCGGATGCAGAAGGGGCCGGCGAGATGTTCCGTGTCACCACCCTTAACATGGAAAACCCTCCGGGCAGGCAAAATGGCGGCATTGACTTCTCGCAGGATTTCTTCGGCAAAGAGACCAATTTAACGGTTTCAGGGCAGCTGGAAGCGGAACTCGGTGCTATGGCGCTTTCAAAGGTCTACACCTTTGGGCCGACCTTCCGGGCAGAAAACTCCAACACCCCCCGGCACCTGGCCGAATTCTGGATGGTTGAGCCTGAAATGGCCTTCTATGACAACGATGACAACATGGACCTGGCCGAAGACTTCACCCAGTACCTGGTGGGGTATGCCCTGGAAAACTGTTACGACGACCTGGAATTCCTCAACAACATGTATGATAATCAACTGCTCGATCGTTTGAGGTTTGTGGTAGACAACACCTATGAACGAATCACCTATACCCGGGCGGTAGAAATACTTGAAGGGGCCGATCAGAAATGGGAATTTCCCGTGGAATGGGGAGTTGACCTGCAGGCTGAACACGAAAAATACCTGGTGGAACAGTATTTCAAAAAGCCTGTGATCGTTGTGGACTACCCCAGAGAGATCAAGGCTTTTTACATGAAACAAAACGAGGATGGCCAAACGGTAAGGGCCATGGACGTGTTGTTCCCCAAAATCGGCGAAGTGATTGGCGGATCTCAAAGGGAAGAAGTCTATTCCAAACTCAACCAGCGGATTGAGGAACTGGGCATTCCCAAAGAACAGCTTTGGTGGTACCTGGAAACCAGGAAATACGGGACGGCTCCTCACAGCGGTTTTGGCCTTGGATTTGAAAGGCTGATGCTTTTTATCAGTGGATTGTCGAACATCCGCGACGTAATCCCGTTCCCAAGAACACCGAACAACGCGGAATTTTAATTCCGTCTTCAATCATCAATTATGCTGAAGCAGGGTTTAGAACAAAAATTACTACAGAAGCTGTCGCCCCAGCAGATCCAAATGATCAAGCTGCTGGAGATACCGACTTTGCAGCTGGAGCAGCGCATTAAAAATGAGCTGGAGGAGAACCCTGTGCTGGAAGAAGGAGAAAGCCAAAATGAGCTTGAAGACAGCTTCGAAGAACAGGAAGAGCAGGGAGAAGGGGATCAGGATGAATTTTCCTTCGAAGATTACATCAACGACGATGATGAAATCCCCAACTACAAGTTACAGGCCAGCAATGTTTCAAAAGATGATAAGAAGGAAGAGGTCCCCTTTTCAGTCAACATCTCCTTCCACGAATACCTGGAAAATCAGGTAGGCCTTAAAAGCCTTACGGAGCGTCAATACATGCTGGGCCTCTACATCATTGGCAACATCGACGATGACGGATACCTCCGCCGCAAGCTCGAGTCCATTGCCAACGACCTGTCGTTCACCCAAAACGTGAAAACCAGTGAAGAAGAACTCGAGAAAGTCTTAAAGATCATCCAGGAACTGGATCCACCAGGAGTGGGAGCCCGCACCCTCAGGGAATGCCTGTTGCTGCAAATCAAACAAAAGGACCTGGATGAGCCTTCCATCCAGCTGGCCAAAAAAATCCTGGAACAACATTTCAACGAGTTCACCAAAAAACATTACGAAAAAATCATTACCCGGCTCAAAATATCGGAAGAACAACTCCACGAAGCCGTTCATGAGATCCTCAAACTCAATCCCAAACCTGGAAGTTCTTTTTCAAATTCCGAAAACCGGGCGGTGCAAACCATCATACCGGATTTCATTTTGGAAAACAACGACGGGAAGCTGGAATTGTCGCTGAATAACAGGAACGTTCCCGATCTCCACATCAACAAGGATTACACCCAGATGTTGGAGCAATACCAAAAGAGCAAGGGCCAGAACAAAAAGGAGCAAAAAGAGGCCCTCAATTTTGTCAAGCAAAAGCTGGACTCGGCCAAATGGTTCATCGATGCCATCAAGCAACGTCAAAATACCCTTTTGCTGACGATGAATGCCCTTCTGGAGTACCAGTATGATTTCTTTCAGAGCGGCGATGAATCTAAGCTTAGGCCGATGATCCTGAAGGATATCGCCGATCAGACCGGCCTCGATATTTCGACCATCTCCCGGGTGGTCAACAGCAAATACATCCAAACGCCCTTTGGCATCTATTCCCTGAAATATTTCTTTTCAGAGGGCATGCAGAAAGAAGACGGGGAAGAAGTCTCCACCCGTCAGATCAAATCCATATTGAAAGAATACATTGATCAGGAAGACAAAAAGAAACCCCTGACCGACGAACGGCTCTCGAAGTTACTCAAGGAGCAGGGTTATATGATAGCTCGCCGCACGGTGGCCAAATACAGGGAGCAGATGAATATACCGGTGGCCCGGTTAAGGAAAGAACTCAAAGGTTAAGGGAGTGACCATGCCGAAAACAATTGCCAAAATAATTTCCATCCTGTTCAATCCACTGCTTATTCCAACCTATGGAATATTAATCCTTTTTACAACGGATTCCTATTTCTCCATGCTCCCCTTTGAGGCAAAAAAAGTGGTGTTCATCATCGTTTTCATTTCCACCTGCCTGCTTCCCCTGGCCTTCATTCCGCTGTTCCTTTACCAGAACCTGATCCACAATTTTGAGATGAAATCGACCCGGGAGCGGATCATTCCCTTTGCGGTGATTGCTTTTCTTTACCTTCTGGGGTATTTCCTGTTGCTTCAAATGAAAGTACCTGATACCATTGCCAATATCATTCTGGGGGGTGCTTTCACCATTTTCATCACCCTTCTGATCACCCTGAGATGGAAGATTAGTGCGCATATGGCAGGTATTGGGGCGCTTTTTGGATTGCTGTTAACTTTGAGCTTTACCCTCAAGAGTGATCTGACCCTGTTCATCGCTCTGGCTTTGCTGGCCAGTGGTTTGGTGGGGACCAGCCGCATGATCCTAAAATATCACACCCCGGCTCAGATCTATTCAGGTTTCGCTTTGGGGATGGGGGTGCTCATTCTGACCTTCGGTTTCTTTTAACTTTTCAAACAGCCAGTTGATGCGGGTAAAAAGCTGTCCCGAAACCCCGGTCCGTGGCGGCAGATAAGCCTCACAACGCTCAAGGGCCTGTTTCAGGTTCAGCTCGTTTTGCAGCTGATAATAAAACCAGCCTCGATGGAAAAGGTAGCGGGCCAGGTATTCCTGTTCAGGCTGTCCGGGGGTGGGGATTAAGACTGCCTGTTTCTGGAGGGCGATCAGGTCCATCACCGAAGAATATCCTGATCGGCAAAGGATTATACTGGCCGACTTGAGATAGCCCCGCAGATCATCGCTAAACATATGGGAAATATAGGTGATGCAGCCCTGCTGACGAAACTTCCCCTCTCCGTTCACTCCTCTGATGATCAGGGTGTTATTTTTAAAAACCGTCATTTGTCGGGATATAGCCTCTTCGAGCTGGCTTCGCTGGGGCTCTGGTCCGGATAAAAGGGCAACTACCGGGTAAGAGCCGGGCAGGTGATGAAGGTCCGACATTCCGTAGAAAAACCTGGATAACAGCCCAATACGAAAAACTTGTGGCCAGGAGGAGGGAAAAGAAGTCAGTGAACCGCCGATTGAATTGACCCCCGGTTGATCAGGCACCCAAACCTGATCAAATTTAGAAAACCACCAATGCTGAAGTTTTGTGGCCAGCCGGAAGCCCAAACCCCAAAAGCGTGATGAAAAGGAAAAATTCACCTGATGGATGAGCAAAACACTGGGTATTTTCTTATGAAAGAGGCCGTAGCGGTTATCTGAGATCACGGCGGATAATTCATGGGCTTTCACCAATTTTTTCATTTGCTGGTTTTCGCGCCAAAGGGAAATGGCCAACCTGGGCAGTTGAGCGAGCAGGGTGGGGATTTGCCGGTTTTTACGGGAATAACGCACCCCGGGTGAAGGCAGTGGGATCGTTTGAAAACCCGGCAGTTCATTTTCCAGGAAGGTTCCGCTTGGGCCGCTTATCCCCAGGATAATCTGGCAATCGCCGTAACGATTCAAAGCCTGCACCAGTGGGATAATCCGGGCGGCATGCCCCAGACCCCAGTCGAGCGGGGCTACAAGAATTTTCCGGGGATGAGTCGAGGGCTCCATCAGTCACTGATTTGAGCGGGGATTCCGGTTTGTGAAAAAAGCCGCCCGGCTATATCCTGTAAATCATCATAGCCCACCGCTTCTACCTGTTCCAGTGGTGTACCACGGGCGATGGTATAAATCATAACCTGCTGCGGAGCGATTGCCTGCACCGCATCAATCCAGGCATCCACTTCACGGGGACTCGTATTATCCAGAATATGGCCGTTGTAGCGGGCCCTGACAAATAACGTCTGTATCGTCAGCGAGCCCTTAAAAGCCTTCAGGTGTTCAATCAACTCAGCCAATGGCACCTGCCCCCGGGGCTGATTGAGATGCATCACCGTCTCGCTGAAAGCTGAATCCAGCTTCAGGATATTCATGTCCACCTGCTTGAGGGCATTAAAAACTTTTGGACGCTGAATCAAACTGGCATTGGAAAGTACCGCAATACGGGCCCGGGGACATATATGGTTCCTCAGGGCCAGGGTATCCTGAATAATTAAATCAAAATGTGAATGAAGCGTGGGCTCTCCATTGCCGGCAAAGGTAATCGTATCAACCGGGGTCCCCTCATCCTGAAGTTCCCGGAGCCGCTGTTCCAGACCCTGGCGAACCTGGTGCCTGTCCTGAAACCCGGTGAAATCCCTCCCGCTTTCAGTCCAGCCGCATTCGCAATAAATGCAGTTAAAAGTACACACTTTCCGGTCGTTCGGCAACAGATTGATCCCAAGTGAAATGCCCAGCCGGCGGCTCTCTACAGGTCCGAAAACCATCCTGTCAAATAAAAAAGTCGACATGTCTGCTCTTTTTTTTATCTACCTAAAATTATATCAAAAAAAGCAAACCAGAGATAACCCTGGCTATGTTATGGGATATATCCGGCTGTCATGCCTGAGGTGGAAAGAAGAAAAGTCAAAGGGATAAACCAGGTTGACACCCGGTTTGAATCCGGGTTGAAAACTACCCATTACCTGCTCCATGTTCAGCAAACGGGCCCCCTCAAAAGTAACCCCCTTTAAGAGCTGAACAAAGGAGGACTGTTCTTGATTTCGGGCTTCATCGAATTGCTCAAGAGGGGGCTGTTTTTCATTGAGGCCCTCATTCAAGCCTTGATTAAAAGGGGATTGCTTTTGATTTTGAGCTGCTTTTTTGAGTTTCTCCAGGATCGCCTCCTGGTCGATCACCTGCTTCAAACCTGAATGCTGATGGGAATGGGGCAATGCCTTTATTGTGCTGCGTAATTCAGCAAAGCCTGTATCAGGTGAGGACCGGGAAAGAAAGGCTTTCAGCCAGGCCAGCTCTTCTTGATCAGGGATATCAATCAAACCCGGCACCAATAGCCCACTGTGAAATACCATTCCGGGTAATTCCACAAGGTCGCCCCGGGGGTCTATAACCCGATGTATGCGACCGGATTCTCCCAGTTCAAGTATTCCATAGCGAATGGGGGACCGGGTAACGGGGAAAAGATAATGGGCGGCAATTCTTCGCATGGTTTTTGGAACTCAGCGGGCAGATTAGAATGGGCTACTGCTTCGATTTTTCCCGGCGCAGTTTATCCGGATTATCCGGCTTCGGGGGGGTGTTCTTGTTGCTATCGGTTTGCCGTTCTTTCTTTTCAGCTCCCTTTGCTGCTTTCTGTGCCTCTTTCCGGGCATTTTGCTGTTCGCGAATCCGCGTCTCCTTCCGGTTCAGCCGGGATAAAACTTCCTGGTAAATGTTTTCAAACCGTGCCGGATCGTGCGAATAATAACTAATGGACGAATCAAACTGTGCCCGGCTATACCCATGCTTATTCAGTACATATTCGTATACATCAAGGGTATCGGGAACCTGGGGCCAATCACGGTACTTGGCTTGGCGAACCACCCCGTCCAGCATATGGATGTCGGTCAGTACGGCCACCAGTTCATCCTCAGGAATGACCTTCTGCTTGTCCTGGCAGGAAAAACATATCCCCACCAACAGAAGCAATACAGGAAAAGCAATCTTTATTTTGGCCATGCCTTGGTTATTTTGCTGACAACCAGTTCGCTCCGCATTGCTTCACCCATCAAAGCGGAACAAATCAGACAATACAAATCTGCAAATTTTCTGATAAAAGCTACCGA
>Ga0207714_1000078_pt1 | contig 57776 bp, 61 predicted proteins | sample PonA232FremontCA_2_FD_187270 | JGI IMG/M metagenome (GOLD analysis project Ga0207714, IMG submission 187270) | Marine sediment microbial community from Fremont, CA, USA - Pond A23 Sediment 2 (SPAdes) | ecosystem: Environmental > Aquatic > Marine > Unclassified | place: USA: Fremont, California... | reverse complement strand
CCCGCCATGTGCAAGACGCCCACCCGGCGGCGGGTCCTCGCTGCGGCTGGAATCACGGGAGTCGTCGGCCTCGCCGGCTGCACCGGTGGCGGCCCGACGCCGACGACCGGCGGCCAGGGAGGGGGCGGCGACGGAAACAGCGATGGGGGGGACAACGGGACCGGCAGCGGGGGGACCCCCACCGGCCGGCTCTCGCCACCGGTGAGGGGCGACCCGGAGGCCGACGTGACGCTGGCCGTCTACGAGGACTTCGCCTGCCCGCACTGTCGGGACTACGGCGAGAACGGGTACCCCGAACTGGCCGAGGCGTTCGTGGGCACAGGCCGGATCCGCTACGAGCACCGCGACCTCCCGATCCCCGTGCTCGACCCCGAATCCTTCGGGGCCGCGAACGCCGCCCGCGCGGTCCAGGACCGCCACGGCCGGGAGGCGTTCTGGACGTACGCCGACGCGCTCTTCGCGAACCAGGGCGCGCTGGGCTCGGAGACCCCCGGACTGTACGCCGAGGTGGCCGTCGAACTCGACTACGAGGGCGAGCCGGTCCGGACAGACGCCGTTGACCGGGCGTACACTGACACCGTGATGAGCGACCGCCAGCGCGGGATCGACGCGGGCGTCGAGGGGACGCCGGGCTTCGTCGTGAACGGCGAGGTGGTCACCAGCGGCTTCGGCGACTCGACGGTCGAGACGGTCCGGTCGGCCATCGAGGAGCGGCTCTGATGCAGGGTTCGCCCGAGGTCGCAGTCCTGCGACTCGGCCACCGGCCGGGCCGGGACGAGCGGATGACCACCCACGTCGGGCTGACGGCGCGGGCGCTCGGTGCCGACCGGGTCGTCCTCGCCGACGAGGGCGCGAGCCGCGCGGAGACGGTCGCGGACATCACCGACCGTTTCGGCGGCCCCTTCACCGTCGAGACCACGGAATCGCCGACCACTCTGCTTGAAGACTGGGACGGGAAGACAGTCCACCTCACGATGTACGGCCTCCCGGTCCAGGAGGAGATGGGGGCGGTCCGCGAGTCCCACCGCTCGGTGCCGCTACTCGTCGTCGTCGGCGCCGAGAAGGTCCCCTGGGACGTCTACGAGGCCGCCGACTGGAACCTCGCGGTCACGAACCAACCCCACTCCGAAGTCGCCTCGCTGGCGGTCTTTCTCGACCGGCTGTTCGAGGGTGCCGAACTCGACCGGGAGTGGGAGGGCGCCGACCGCGAGGTGGTCCCGCAGGCCGAGGGCAAGCGGGTCGAGGAACGGGAGTGAGGCGTACGGTAGAGGGCGTCCCCAGGGGTGACCCGATGGTTTTAACCGCGCCACAGCCCGATATATCGTCAATGGCTTTTGAGGAACTCCTCGAGGACCCCGTGATACAGAAGTACCTCCACGAGCTGGTCGGTCCCAAGGGGATGCCGGTCGCGGCGGCCCCGCCGGACGGCGAGGTGACCGACGAGGAACTCGCGGAGGAGCTGGGCCTGGAGCTCAACGACGTCCGCCGGGCGCTGTTCATCCTCTATGAGAACGACCTGGCGAGCTACCGGCGGCTGCGCGACGAGGACTCGGGGTGGCTGACCTACCTCTGGACTTTCCAGTACGAGGACATCCCCGAGCAGCTGGAAGAGGAGATGGAACGGCTGCTCGCGGGACTCCACCGGCGCCGGCAGTACGAGCTCGACCACGAGTTCTACCTCTGTGAGACCGACGGCCTCCGCTTCGAATTCGGCGAGGCAATGGACTTCGGCTTCGAGTGTCCCCAGTGTGGCAGCGACCTCGAGGCTCTGGAGAACACCCGTCTCGTGGAGGCGATGGACGACCGGATCGAGGCGCTCAGCGACGAACTCAACACCGAGCCCGCAGACGCCGAGGTCTGATGGTCGTACTCGCAACGAAGTGTTACGTCGACGGCGAGGCCCGCGAGCGAGCGCTCGACGGGCTGGCATCGATGGTCGCGGACGACGTCGGGGACCTGGACGTCGAGTACGAGGTCGGCGTCCGGGATGACGGCTTCCCGGCAGTGACCGTCGAGGGGCCCGACGCGGTCGCCGCCCGGAACGTCCTCAGGGAGCGGTGGGGGGAGATCACCCCCCATCTGGAGGCAGGCGAGACCTACGTCGGAACGCTCGAATCCTGGGACGACGACGGCTTCGTGCTCGACGCCGGCCGGGAGGTCCGGGTTCCCGCCGACGAACTCGGGCTCGGTCAGGGGACGCCCGCGCAGGTCCGCCAGCGCTTCGGGCTCGTCCAGCACCTGCCGTTGCGCTTCGTCCAGGGCGACCCGCCGCGGCTGGCAGCGGAGGAACGTGACCGCCTCTACGAGTGGACCCGCGGGACCGGACGGGTCAACGTCAACAGCGCCACCCGCGCCGAGATCCGGGCGACGGTCAACCGCGCCGGCCACGCCGAGGATATCCTGACCGTCGAGCGGCTGGGCCTGCTCGAGGGGAGCATCGTCTGTGCCGAGGGGACTGACCCGCCGGGGCTGGTGGCGAGTATCGGGGGGTATCTCCGCTCGGAACTGCTCGCCGTCGTGCCATAACTCATGAACCGGAGGACGCTCGCACTCGGAGGGCTGCTCGCGCTTCTCGTGTTGAGCGGCTGTGCCGGCTCCACCCAGGTCCCGGAAGAGGACCTGAGCGCGGACGCCGAGTACGACTGGGAGACGAACGCGACGGTGGCCGTGGCCGTGAGCGACGCCTCCTACCAGACTGTGGTCAATCTCACGAACACGTCGACACTGGAGATCTACCAGCGCAGCGCCCTCGGGGGGGACGGCTCGGTCAGCATCTCGGCGCTGCAGTTCCGGTATCCCAACGGCACCGTGGTGAACGCGAGCGAGGGGAACCTCTCGGCGACGCTACAGGCCGAGCGAACGCAGATCAACCTCCCGGCGGAGGCAGGGAAGGTCGGCTACACCGCCGAGCGGGTCGGCAACGAGTTCGCGCTCCCGGTGTTCATCGAGGGGTCCTACAGCGTCCGCCTGCCTCCGAGCACGCGGGTTGGGGTCCCCATCCTCTCACACGCAGACCCCGGGGGCTACGAGACCAGCGTCGTCGACGACCGGATGACGCTACGGTGGGACGCCCTCTCGGAGGGGGGCATCAGCGTCCGGTACTACCTCCAGCGCGACCTCTGGATCTTCGGAGGGATCGCGGTGATATCCGTGACCCTCGGGGTCGGGGGCCTGGTCTACTATCTCAGGCAGATCCGGCAGCTCGAGAAGCGCCGGGAGGAGCTGGGGCTGGACGTGGACTACGAGGACGACCCGACCGACGACGGCCCGCCCCCCGGAATGCGGTAGCGGTCGCCACCTCGCCCCTTTTTATCCAGCCCCGACTGCGAGCCGGTGAACCTTTTACCGGCTCGGTCCTACAGGCCGCATGCGCGTCGCGCTGGTGACCGTCGGCGACGAACTGCTGGCCGGCGACACCGTCAACACGAACGCCGCGTGGCTGGGCCGGAAGCTGGCCGACCGCGGCGTCGACGTCGAGCGGGTGACCGTCGTCCCCGACCGGGAGGGTGACATCGCCAGAGTCGTCAACGAGTACCGCGCGGAGTACGACGCGGTGCTGGTCACGGGCGGGCTGGGTCCCACCCACGACGACCTGACGATGGACGCTGTGGCGGCCGCGTTCGGGACCGAGACCGCCGAGAGCGAGGCGGTCTACGAGTGGCTGGCCAAGGACGGCTACGCCCGCGAGGACCTCTCCGAGGGGACGGCACACATCCCCAGGGGGGCAGAGATGCTTGAGAACCCAGAGGGTGTCGCCCCCGGCTGTGTCATCGGGACCGTCTACGTCCTGCCGGGAGTGCCGGCGGAGATGAAGGCGATGTTCGAACTCGTGGCCGACCGCTTCGAGGGCGAACCGACATACACCGAGACAGTCGTGGCCGACGAGCCAGAGAGCAGGCTCGTCGAGCGGGTGGCGCGGGTCCGCGAGGAGTTCGACGTCGACGTGGGGAGCTACCCGGGGGAGACGGTGCGGCTGAAAGTGAGAGGGAGCGACGAGAGAGCCGTCGCGAGCGCGGCGGCGTGGTTGCGCGAACGGGTCGAACCCGCCGGGTAGGCGGGCGGGACTGGTCGGGAGCCGGGGGTCTACCGGGAGAGGTGGCGGAGCCACAGCGCGGTGACCAGAATTCCGCCCAGCGTCAGCGCCCAGCCAACGACGTCGATAACGCCGGTCTGCACGGTGACCTCGCCGGCCGCGGTCAGCAACGTCATGGTCGGCGGTTGCCAGCCCTGGGTGTAAACCGTTCCGGTTCGCTTTTGCCCGCGCTCGGCCAATTCCGGGTATGCGCACCGTCGGAGTCGTGGTCAACCCGGTCGCCGGGATGGGGGGTCGGGTCGGGCTGAAGGGCACCGACGGGAAGGTCGACGAGGCCCGCGAGCGCGGTGCCGAGCCCCGCGCTCCCGACCGCGCCAGTCAGGCCCTCGAAGCGATGGCCGGGACCCACGAGTCACTCCGGGTGCTGGCCTACGCCGGAGTCATGGGTGCAAAGCCCGCCCGGGAGGCCGGCCTGGACCCGACCGTCGTGGGCGAGCCCGAGGCCGGGGCCGACGCGGAAGCCGGCCAGACGACGGCTGCTGACACCCGCGAGGCCGTCCGGGAGCTCGTCGAGGAAGGGGTCGACATCGTCCTGTTCGTCGGCGGGGACGGGACGGCAGCCGACGTCGCGGAGACGCTCGCGGAGCTGGACGACGAGACGCCCATCTTCGGCGTTCCGGCGGGCGTGAAGGTGTACTCCTCTGTGTTCGGCGTCTCCCCGGAGGCCGCCGGCCGGGTGGCAGCGACCTTCGGAGAGACCGAACGGGCCGAGGTCAACGACATCGACGAGGACGACTACAGGGCCGGCGAGGTCCGAACGGAATTGCGGGCGGTCGCGAGGGTCCCGGTCGCGGAGGAGCGCCAGGCGAGCAAACAGCTCTCGGGCGGGAGTGTCGAGGGGCTCGCCGCGGGTTTTGTCGAGGACATGGACCCGGGGGTGACGTACGTGCTTGGGCCGGGAAGTACACTCGGCGAGGTCAAGGAGCGACTGGGGTTCGGCGGCACCGCCCTGGGGGTGGACGTTTACCGGGACGGCGAGGTGCTCGTCCGCGACGCCGCCGAGTCGGAGATCCTGGCGGCGCTGGGCGAGGACAACGTCGTGGTCGTCTCGCCAATCGGCGGCCAGGGGTTCGTGCTCGGGAGAGGAAATCAGCAGATATCGCCGGCGGTGCTCCGGCGGTCCGACCTCTCGGTCGTGGCTTCCCGGGCGAAACTCGCCGGGGTCGGCGTCCTCAGGGTCGACACCGGCGACCCCGACCTGGACGAACGGTTCCGGGGCTGGCAGCGAGTCCGGGTCGGCCGGTTCGAGACCCGGCTCGTCGAGCTCGTCTGACCTAAGTTGTACCCCAAGATCGGTCACGGTCTTCCCTGTGTATTAGGCTGTAATGATAAGGTTAAGGCACTCCGGCACCAGGGGTCGGTATGGAGACGCGCAAAGTCCAGCGGCTGGGGCCGTCGACGCTCGCGATGACGCTACCCGCGGAGTGGGCCGGCGCACACGACGTCGAGAAGGGCGACGAGGTGTCGCTGCGGGTCGGGGGGAAGGGGGCACTCACCGTGATGCCCGAGTCAGTCCAGACCGAGGACACGGAGGCGGTGATCAGCGCCGAGGGGCTGAACGCCGACGCCGTCGAGCGGGCCATCGTTGCCCAGTACGTGCTGGGGCGGCGGATCATCCACGTCGAAGCGCCGGAGGGGGAGACCCTCGAGAGCACACACATCAACGCCGTCTATAACGCCGAGACCCAGCTGATGGGGCTGGGCGTGATCGAGGAGACGCCGGACAGCATCGCGATCCGGTGTTCGGTCGACCCCGAGGACTTCACGCTCGACAACCTGCTGGAACGGCTGGAGTCGACGGGGTCGACGATGCGCAACGAGGCGGTGAAAGCGCTGGCCCACAACAACCCCGACCTCGCCCAGCGCGCGCTCAACCGGGAGCGCCAGGCCAACAAGATCTTCGTGTTGCTCCTGCGCCTGATCTTCACGGCCTATCAGAACCCCACGCTGGCCCGGGCGGTGGGTCTCGAGGACGGCTTCCCGCTGATCGGCTACCGTTCGATCGCAAAGAATCTCGAACTCACCGCGGACAACGCCGAGGACATCGCCGACATCGCGCTGGAGGCCGAGGATAACGCGCTCAACGTCGACAACGACACGATGCGCCGGATCCGGGATTTCACGGACGAGGTCAACGAGATCACCGAGTTGGCGGTCGAGGCCGCCGTTGAACGGAACTTCGACACCACCATCGAGGTGCGCGAGCGCTTCGCCGCTATCGAGGACCGCGAGGATGAGATCCTCGCCGACCTGCCGGAGATGGACAACCGTCACCTGCTGGAGACCCGCGAGGTGCTCGTGAGTCTCCAGCAGACCGCCCAGTATGCAGTCCGCAACGCCGAGATCGCCACGAATCTCGCACAGAACGAGGAGGACGCCCACACCACGATCAGCTGAGCGAACGCCGCGACCGGCCGAGCGCCCCTCCCGACAGCCACGACAGACCGGGTGAACCGAGCGAACTAAGTGGCCGTCGGGAAAGGCTCCAGGTATGGCAGAACTCGCGGGGCGGTCGGATATGGGGACCGGGCTCGCGTTCGTCTTCGGGACGATCGCCTTGCTCGCGGCCCTGGTGACGACTGTCTCCTCCTACATGGACGCCGTCGGGGGCAGCGACATGCAGCTGGTCGCGGGACTGGGGATGGCGGTCGCGATGCTCGCCGGCGGGCTGGCCATCGCCGCCCTTCACGTCTACGAGTGACCCCGGAGCACGCCCACGAGCCACCTGGGACGCCGGTCGCCCCCGCCCGCTCCAATAACCGTTAAGAGCGTACAGCCCCTACACGCAGTAATGGCAGAGCTCAGCGAGGAGGACCGGAAGATTCTGGAGGTTCTCCGCGAGAAAGTCTCGGGCGGGGAGGCCTACGTCCGGGCGAAAAACATCGCCAGCCAGCTCGGGCTCTCGTCGAAGCAGGTCGGTGCGCGCCTGCCCAAACTCGCCGAGGAGGAGGAGGAAGTCGACGTCGACATAGAGAAGTGGGGACGGGCCCGCTCGACCACCTGGCGGGTCACGCGGAGCTGACCTGGGGATTGACGGGTTTTTCACCCCGGAGGAGCAACCCTCATTCATGACTGTCCGGGTCGAGCGTGTCGTCGACGTGCCAGTCCCCCCGGAAGACGTGTGGGCATTCATCGCCGACCCAGAGAAGCGCGCCCGGTCGATAAGCGTCGTGACCGACTACGAGGACCTCGGCGACGGGCAGGCCGTCTGGCACGTCAAGCTTCCCATCCCCGTGATCAACCGGACGGTCCGCGTCGAGACCGAGGACCGCGAACGGGACCCACCGCGGTACGTCGAGTTCGTCGGGAACTCGAAGGTGATGCGCGTCGTCGGCGAGCACACCCTCGAAGAGCGGGACGGCGACACCCGACTGACCAACCGCTTCGTCGTCGACGGTAAACTCCCCGGAGTCGAACGCTTCTTCAAGCGCAACCTCGAAACGGAGTTCGACAACCTCGAGCGCGCCCTCCACGAGGACCTGGGCTTACGGTACTGAGACACTCCATCGGAGCGGTGCGGACCGACAGGCGGGCCAGTGCGCGGACAGTTGCGGGAAATTTATAATTCCGGCCCCCGACCGTTTCAGTGCCGGCAAGGCGCTTTTCACGTCGACGCCGGCACACTGCTCGGCCTCGCGGGCTCCCGACCACCCGGCATCGTTGGGCTGTCCGGACAGCCCACTCCCGTCGCCTCCTCGACGCCTCTCGCCTCTCGATACAGTATCGCCCTGCCGAGGCGGTCACTCCGTGATGATGTCCGCCGAGAGCCCCTGGGCCATCTCGATCTCCTCGTCGTTGTTGACAGTCCACGCTGTCCGTTCGGTGACGGCCTCGATGGCCTCGCGGGCGTGGGGCGCGCCGACGCCCGAGCGCTTGACCCCGCCGAAGGGGAGCTGGACCTCGGCGCCGATGCAGGGGAGGTTGGCGTACGCGAGCCCGACTTCCGCGCGGTCCCGGTAGCGGTTTATTTCCCGGTAGTCCTCGCTGATGACCGCCCCTGTCAGCCCGTAGGCCACGTCGTTGTGGATCTCGATACCCCGGTCGACGTCGCCCGAATACTCGACCAGCGCGACGTGGGGGCCAAACACCTCCTCGGTGAGACACCGCTTGTCGGTGTCCCACTCGGTCTCGTAGACGAACGGCCCTGCCCAGAACCCGTTCGCGTAGCTGCCGCTACGCTCACCGTCCGCGGCCGAGGCCGCGCTGTCCTCGTGGCCGTCCGGAATCGCTCCGGGGTCGAGGTCTGCACGGTCGACCAGCACGTCGACCCCTAACTCGCGGGCGGTCTCGTTGTATTCGTGGAACTTCTCGACCTGCTCGGCGTCGACCAGCGGCCCCATGAAGGTGCCCTCGTCGAGCGGGTCCCCGACCGCCACCCGCTCGGCGAGGTCGACAAACTCCCGTTTGAACTCCTCGTAGACGTCCTCGTGGACGATGAGTCGCTCCGTCGAGACACAGCGCTGGCCGGTCGTCTTGAAACTGGACATCATGGCGGCGCGGACCGCGATGTCCATGTCGGCCTCGGCGGTGACCACGAGCGCGTTTTTGCCGCCCATCTCACAGGATGCGTTCTTGCCGGGCTGTGCGGCGACCCGCTCGGCGACGCCGTGACCGACCTCCGCCGACCCCGTGAACAGGACGGTGTCGACGCGGTCGTCCTCGACGATGGCCGCACCGGCGTCGCCGTGGCCCTGGACGAGATTGAAGACGCCCGGCGGGACGCCGGCGTCGTCGAAGATCTCGGCGATGACCTGACCGCAGTAGGGGGTCTGCTCGGCGGGCTTCCAGACGACAGTGTTGCCCTCCACCAGCGAGGTCGCCATGTGCCAGAACGGGATCGCGACCGGGAAGTTCCAGGGCGTGATACAGCCAACGACGCCGCGGGGGTTCCGGCGCATGTAGGCGTCTTTCCCCGCGACCTCGGAAGGAACGACGTCGCCGTGTGGGTGACGGGCGTTGCCCGCGGCCCACTCGACCATGTGCCAGGCCTCGGTGACGTCGGCTTTCCCTTCCCCGATCTCCTTGCCACACTCCCGGGTGACGACCTCGCCGAGCTCCTCGTGGCGGTCGCGCAGCTCGTGAAACACCTCCCAGAGGAACTCCGCACGGTCGATGTAGGAGAGCCCGCGCCACTGCTCGAAGGCCCGCTCGGCGGCTTCGGTGGCCGCACGCACGTCGCGTTCGGTCCCGCGCCGGAACGTAGCGATGGTCTCCCCCGTCGCGGGGTTGAGGCTCTCGAACGTGTCGCCGTCCCCGGCCCTGAACTCGCCGTCGACGTAGTGGCCGTGGACCCCGGACTCCCGCTGTGCGGTAGACTCCCTGCTCATGGCGGGAGGTTGTCGCCGCACCCGAATAAGGCATGTGGTGAGCGGTACCATGGAACAGACGTCGGGACGGACCGGTTCACTCGGAGTTCGCGGACGCGCTGAGGGAAGCAAGGGCGGCGTCGACGTGCTCGCGGGTGACGGTCACGCGGTCGGTGTGCTCGCCCGCCTCCTCTGGCTCGACGGTCTCGACGATCTCACGGACCGCCCGGAGGGAGGCGTCCCGGACCAGCGCCTCGAGCTGAGCCCCCGAGAACCCCGCCGTCTCCGCGGCCACGGCATCGAGGTCGACGTCCGCGGCGAGTGGCGTCTCCCGGGCGTGGACTGCGAGGATCTCGCGGCGCGCGGCCTCGTCGGGAAGGGGGACCTCGACGTGGCGTTCCAGGCGTCCGGGCCGGAGGAGGGCGGGGTCGAGGCTATCCTTGCGGTTGGTGGCCGCGAGCACCAGAAGCGAGGGGTGGTCGGCCGCCCGGTCGAGTTCGGTCAGGAGTTGCGAGACGACCCGGTCAGTCACCTCGCCGGTCTCGCCGCGCCGGCCGGCGACGGCGTCGACCTCGTCGAGGAAGACGACCGCGGGTGCGGTCTGTCTGGCCCGCTCGAAGACCTCCCGGACGGCCTCCTCGCTCTCGCCGACGTACCGGTCCAGCAGCTCCGGGCCGGCCACGCGGAGGAAGTTCACGCCGCTCTCGCCGGCCACTGCCCGCGCGAGCAGCGTCTTACCGGTGCCGGGCGGGCCGTACAGCAAGACGCCCGAGGGCGGGTCGGCGCCGGCGGCCTCGAACAGCGGGCCATAGGAGAGGGGCCACTCGACGGCCTCCCGGAGCCGGTCCTTGGTATCCCCGAGCCCGCCCACGTCGGCGAAGGTTTCCTCGGGGGACTCGGCGACGTACTCCCGCATCGCCGAGGGGTCGACGGCCGCGAGCGCGCGCTCGAAATCAGCCGCCGTCACCTCGGGTGCTCCCTCGCGCTCACCCTCGCGGTCCGCGTCCCGGCGGAGGGCGCTCATCGCGGCCTCGCGGGCCAGAGAGGCCAGATCCGCACCGACGAAGCCGTGGGTCCGGGCGGCGACCGCGTCGAGGTCGACGTCCGCGGCGAGCGGCATCCCGCGGGTGTGAACCGTGAGGACCTCCCGCCGGCCGGCCTCGTCGGGGACGCCGACCTCGATCTCGCGGTCGAACCGACCGCCCCGCCGGAGCGCGGGGTCGACGTCGTCGACGCGGTTGGTCGCGCCCACCACGACCACCCCCTCGTCGGTGTCGAGGCCGTCCATCAGTGTCAGCAGCTGGGCGACGACGCGGTTCTCCATGTCGGCGTCCTCGTCGCGGGCGCCAGCGATGGAGTCGATCTCGTCGATGAACAGGACCGCGGGGGCGTTCTCGGCCGCTTCCTCGAAGGCCCGTCGGAGGCGCTGTTCGGACTCACCCTTGTACTTGGAGACGACCTCCGGGCCGGAGATGGTGTCGAAATAGGCGTCGACCTCGTTGGCGACCGCGCGGGCGATCAGCGTCTTTCCGGTTCCGGGTGGGCCGTACAGCAGGACGCCCGAGGGCGGGTCCACGCCCAGGCCCGCGAAGGTCTCCGGCTCCGAGAGCGGGAGTTCGACCGTCTCCCGAACCAGGTCCAGTTCCTCGTCGAGGCCGCCGATGTCCTCGTAGGTTGTGCCGGTCGGCTCCTCGTCGATGGTCTCGTCGGTCCCGTCGACGGTCGCGGGTTCGGGGTCGACGGTGACGGCGGTCGCGTCGGTCACCCGGACGGTCCCGGAGGGTGCAGTCTCGACTACGACGAACGACTCGCCGTCGACGCGCAGGCGCTTGCCCGGCGCGACGATCCGGTCACGGAGGCGCCGCCCAGCCGTGCCGTCGGAGGGGAGGTCGCGGCGGCCGTCAGCGCCGGGCTCGCTGTCGTCATCGGATCCTCCTTCGTCAGTCGGCTGGAGCGTGACCGCGGCGGCCTCCTCGACGGAGGCCCCGCGAAGCCGGACGGTGTCGCCGACGGTCGCGCCGGCGCTTTTCCGGGTGTCGGCGTCGATCCGGACCACGCCATCGTCGCTACCGGGCCAGACCTTCGCGACGGTCTCGCGGTTGCCCTCGATCACCACGGGGTCGCCGCTTAGAAGCCCCAGCTCGGACTGGAGGCTCTCGGGCAGCCGGGCGATCCCCCGCCCGGCGTCGCGCTTGCGCGCCCCCTCGACGCGGGCGCGGACCTCCCCGCTCGTGCCAGCCTCGCTCATACTCCCTCCTAGGTGCGGCACGGGCATAAGTCCGGCCCGGACACCGAACCGGAGCGTCCGGGCAGTCGCCGGAGAAATCTATTTACTCGCCGCCAGCGGACATTCACATATGGTCTCGACCACCACGCGTGACGACATGACGTGGTACGAGTGCGACCAGTGTGGCCTCATGTTCGACGACGAGGAGGACGCCAGGCAACACGAGGTGAACTGCGACGACGAGGACCCCTCCTACATCCAGTAACGGCCCCCCTCGGCGCCGCCTTCCCGCTCACTCCTCGTCTTCCGCCGGCACGACTTCGTAGGAGTGTTCGCTCATCCCGTCCTCGGCGAACACGAAGACCCGACCGTCGACGACCTCGGGGTCCTCGACCTCGACCTCGACGCGGAGGCCATTGCCCACGTCCTCGACGGCGACGCCGGGGAAGACGGTCGTCCGCTCCTCGCGGTCGAGCAGCACCCGGCCGACGCCGGTGTCCTCGAGGATCCCGTCCTCGGTCTTTCGCTCGTTGACGTAGACGAGCACTCCCTGGGTGTCGGAGGCGTCGGTGACGAGCACGTGGACATCCTTGCCGGGCGGGGTGGCGAGTGTCCCCACGGCTTTCTCGGGGACGCCGCGGTAGAACACCTCCCGGCCGTCAGTGTACTCGACGAGCACGCCGTCCTCCTGGAGTTCGACGGGCAGCGTATCCGGCGCGACCTCGGAGCGTCCCTCCATACGTCGAGGTTCGCGGTCGACCCCTAAAACGGCGTCCATGTCGCGGGCACCCGCGGCCGGGTTCGGTGGGCGAAGTCGCGGGAGTCACCTGCCGAAGATGCTGGCGTAGACGACCGCGAAGGTCGCCGCGGTCGTGACCATGCCCGCCCCGAACGGGACCACCGGCGTCAGTCCGGGGAACTGCTGGAGGCCGGCGACGACGACGGCGATCCCGGTCAGGGCGGCGACCCCGCTTCCCACGAACAGCTGCTGGCGGCGCAACGCTTCGGTTTCTACCGACTCCCCGACCGGTCCGTCGGGGATGTCCGTGTCGTCACTGGGTCCGGAGGGTGTGTCTTCGCTCCCGTCCTCGCCCGCGTCGTCCGGCACGTCACTGGCTCCGGTGGGCGAAAATATGTGCGTTCCGCACCGCCCCGAGGAGGGGCCGGCTCTCCGCCTAGCCGGCCGGTCATCCATCAGGCAACGGCCCCCGGGATACCCGTTCCGCAACGGTGAAATACCGTGCCGCGGGAATCACACCCACGATGGAAGGTCAGGCGGCGGCGCCCGCGGCGGGCACAGTCCTGAACGCGCTCGCGAACGGCCGCGGCTCCGCCTTCGCCATCGACGAGTACACCACGGCGACGGTCGAACTCGCTGCGGACGCGGGCGTCGAGGGAACGGTCGCGGGCGAGCCCGACGCCGACACCGGGCTGGTGGAGACCTGCCTCGCGCGGGTGACCGGGCGCTTCGGCGACGGCCAGGGCGGGACCGTCCGGACCGAGAGCGACGTGCCGATGGCCTCGGGGCTGAAGTCCTCCAGCGCCGCGGCGAACGCGACCGTGCTGGCGACGCTCGACGCGCTGGACGCGACCGACGAGGTCACGCGGGAGGAGGCCGCCCGGGTCGGCGTCGAGGCCGCCCGCGATGCGGGGGTCACGGTGACGGGCGCGTTCGACGACGCCAGCGCCTCGATGCTGGGTGGCGTGACGGTCACGGACAACACGACCGACGAGCTGCTCGCGCGGGAGGAACGCGAGTGGGACGTGCTGGTCTACACGCCCCCGGAACGGGCCTACAGTTCCGACGCGGACGTGACCCGCTGTCGGCAGGTCACGCCGGTCGCGGACCTGGTCGCGGAGCTGGCGCTCGATGGGAGGTTCGGGACCGCGATGACCGTCAACGGGCTGGCGTTCTGTGCCGCCCTGGACTTTCCCGCGAATCCGATGGTCGACGCGATGGACCGCGCGACCGGCGTCTCGCTGTCCGGGACCGGCCCGAGCTACACCGCGGTCGGCACGCGGGAAGCCCTCGAGGCGGTTGCCGAGCAGTGGGCGGAGTACGACGGCACGACCTGGCTGACCACTACGCAGACCGAGGGGGGACGAGTGCTATGAGCGACCCGAATTCGAGACCACGAGGACAATGAGCGACCCAGAGCCCGAGGAGATGACCCTGGATGAACTGCGCACCGAGATACGCGGGATCGACCGCGAGATCGTCGAACTCATTGCGAGGCGCACCTACGTCGCCGACACCATCGCCCAGGTGAAAGCCGAGCAGGGGCTGCCGACCACCGACGAACAGCAGGAACAGCAGGTGATGGACCGCGCCGGCGAGAACGCCGAGCGGTTCGACGTCGACGCCAACCTCGTCAAGGCGATCTTCCGGCTGCTCATCGAGCTGAACAAGGTGGAGCAGCGGGAGAACCGGTAGGCACCTAACAGAGCTGGCGACGGATTCCGGTGGGGGACACAAACGTCTTAGTGACGGCTCTCGAACGAACTCGCATGGTGAGTGCGGGCGAGCCGACCGTTGAGGGCGTCAACCTCGATGAGATGAGCGACTACCTCGCCCGGACGGAGGTTGTCTTCGCGGTGCTGTTCGGCTCGCACGCCCGGGGTACAGCCGATGATTCATCGGATGTGGACGTCGCCCTTCGATTCCCCGAGGAGATGGATGCCCACGAACGGTTCCGCCTTCGCAACCGCATCGATGCCGATCTACAAGAGTACGCCGAGGGCTTCGTCGATGTGAGTGAAGTCGGCTCGCTCCCGACGCCAGTCGCCCACGCTGCACTCCGAGACGGAATCGTTCTCGCTGGCGACGAGCAGGCCGTCGAGTCGTACCGAGAACAAGTAACACGGGAGTACGAGGTCAAGGCAGACGAACGGGAGCGGGAGCGCCGAGAGTTCATCGACCGACTGGCCCGGGGAGATACATAGATGGTCGATGAGGATGTCATCGTTGATAAACTGCGATACATCAACCGGTACACTGACGACCTGAAGCAGATGCGCGGGATGTCGAAGGAGGAGTACGTCGAGGACATGGTGACGCAACGAGCCGTCGAACGCACGTTGATGAACCTCGTCCAAGCGTGCATCGACCTCGCTCAGCATATTCGCTCGGCAGAAGACCTCTCCCCAACCGAGACAGCGAAACAGGAGATGCAAGCCCTCGGGAACGCGGACATCATCTCACGCGAAATGCAGGAGAAGATGGAAGAAGCAATCGGATTTCGGAACATCCTCGCCCATCGATACGGCGACATCGACCACGAGGTTGTGTATGACTTCTCCACGACGACCTCCGCTGGTTCGAGCAGTTCCAGCAGGAACTCGCCCGATGGTTTCAGCAGTTCCAGTCGTGACCGTCCGCTCGTCACTATCCCACACCATGGATAACAGAACAGTGGGCCCCCCGATGTCCTCGTTCAGACCCATTTTCGGGTCGCCGAGTTCCGACATCCGTGACGTTCCGCCGAGACCAGCAGCGATTGGTGGTTGTCCGACTCACGCGTCGTAGCGGTGCCTGTACCGGTGACAACGATTGACTGTTTTCGTTGGATAGCGGTAATCGAAGCAGAATCTGTAACACCAGTTGATTATCTGAACAAGGTCGAACAGCGGGAGTCGCGGTGAGGGCGCGAGACGAACTGTTTTGACCCAGCCCGCCACAGGGAGGAGCGTGTATCTGGTCACCTTCCGGCTCCGGCCCGAGGAGTTCGACGAGGAGTTCCGGGAGCTCAACGCGACCGTCGAGGCCGCCGCGGAGTCGACGCCGGGCTACCGGGGGCGGCGCACCTGGGAGTCAGTCGACGGGGAGGAGGTGCTGGTCACCTACCGATGGGAGTCGACCGAGGCGCTCGCGGCCTTCGCCGAGCACGACGACCACCTGGAGGCAAAGCGCCGGTGGGAGGAGTGGTACGACGCTTACGAGGTGACGGTCGCCGAGGTGGTCGACAGCTACGGTCGAGGATTCGAGGAGTGAGCGGACGGGGAGGAGAGTCGACGGCGGCTGCCGAGCGAGAGCCGCTCAGCTGTAGGTCTCGGCCAGCGCGTCGAGCGCCTCGTGGTGTTCGGTGGTGTGGGGAGCGGTCAGCGGCGAGACGCTGGTGTGGCCCTCCAGCACTTCCCGGCGGTCGGTTCCCCGCGGGTCGGGGACCTCTCCTCCGGACATCAGCTCCCAGATCGGGTCGGTCAGTTCGATGTCCTCGCCGTCCTTCTTGGCTTCGAGCATGTGTACCTCGGACGGGCGCGTGACGCGCATCTTACCGGTCGCGCGCTCGGGGATAGGGACGTTCACGTTCAGGTAGTCGGCCTGCTCGAAGACGCCGGCGCCGGGCGCGTGGTCCGCAAGGTAGGTCCCGACCCGTTCGGCCTCCGCGAACAGCTCGGGGTCGGGCTCGACCTCCGCGAGCGAGATGTCCTTCTCGACGGGGTAGTACATCGAGACGGCGATGGCGGGCACGTCGAAGAAGGTGGCCTCGACGGCCGCGCTGACCGTTCCAGACCGTCCCAGCGTGTGCGCACCGAGATTTGCCCCCTCGTTACAGCCCGCGACGACCAGGTCGGCGTCGGGGACCAGCGCCTCCAGCCCCGCGACCACGCAGTCCCCCGGCGTCCCCTCGATGGCGTAGCCGGTCTCGTGCTCGTGGACCGTCACGGAGTAGGAGAGCGCCCGGCCGACCGCGCTCTGGTCGTCCGCGGGGGCGACGGCCGTCACGTCGCCGACCTCGCCGAGCGCGTCGTACAGCGCCCGGATCCCGGCGGCGTCGATCCCGTCGTCGTTGGTCAGCAGGATCGTGGGGTCGTCCATGGACTCGCTGTGGCCGGAAGCCGCAAAAGGGTACCTCTCCGGGGTCGCCGCAAGCAGGCCCCGGCCCGCGGTGCCCCTACCGCGCGACGAGGTCGATGACTGTCTCCCCGTCGACGACCAGGTTGTACGCCCCCTCGTCGTCGTTCCAGAGCACCAGGACGTTCTCGAACCACAGGACTGCACCGTAGTCGGCCTCCTCGAGGGTGCGGTTTAGCGTCGTCGACTCGGCCAGCACGGCGAAGTGGTCCACCCGCTCGCTGCCGTCCCCCACCAGAAAGAGCGGGTTCCCGGACCCGAGGTCGTGACTGAGCTTCACGCCGACGCAGTCGACCCGGTCGGTGACGTGGCGCTCGCTGTCGGCCATCTTCGCCACGCGGTCGGGGTCGGGCGTGAAGGAGACCCGCTCGCGGCCGTCCGTCCGGAGGAGGCTGTAGGCGTACTGGACGTCGACGTTGACGAACTCGCCGTCACCCGGCGAGCGCCCGTCCGGACCGTCAGCTTCCCGGCCGCGCTCGCCCTCGTCGAGGCGACGCTGGAGCGCCGGGACCTCGATGTCGGGCTTGCGGTCGAACGACCAGCACTCCCCAGCGGGGTGCTCGCCGGCCCACAGCCGCAGCGTCGGCGCGTAGACGGTCGCGCCGGCCTCCCGCTCGACCGCGCGTTCGACCTCCCGGAGCCCGATGGCCGTCTCGCGGTCCGCCGGGGCGAGCGCCGCCACCGTTCCCCCGTCGGCCAGCGCGTCGAGGTAGCGGCCGAGGGTTCCGGCGGCGTCCTCGAGTTCCGAGAGGACGTTCGCGAAGAGGAGGACGTCGACCGGTCCCTCGCGGTCGGGGTCGAAGGCCTCGGCGCGCTCGCGGTGGACGGTCGTGTGGAAGTTCCGTCCGGTCTCAGCGAGGAGCTCCGTCAGTACGTCGGCGGCCGTGCTTGGCTCGACGGCGTGGTAGTCGACCAGTGTTCCCCCGGGCAAAAGCTCGTGCAGCCCGAGGGCGGGTCCGCCCACGCCCGCTCCGACGTCGAGCACCCGAAGTTCCGCGGGGAGCAGCCCGTCCGCCGCGAGCTCTGCGAGGACGTACTGGACCGCCGCGTAGTAGGCAGGCAGGTGGTAGACGGCGTAGCCGAGCGCGGTCAACCGGTCGTACTCGACGGACTCGTCGCGGAGGTAGCTGGTCTTGAACGCCCGGACCCGCTCGCGCAGGCGGTCGCCGGAGTCGCCGTCGGGCCAGCCGGCACCGAACTCCGCGACGAGCAGGTCCTCGAGGCGGCGGGCGTACCGCTCCGGCAGCGTCTCGACGCCGTCGAACGCCAGGTCGACCCGTCGGTCCTCGCCGCCCCCGCCGGCGTCCACCTCCTCGCCAGCCGGCCCGTCTTCGACGGGGACGAAGGTGCCATTCTCGCGCTCGAGGAGGCCCAGTTCGACGGCGTGCTCGCGAAGCACCTGCCGGACGGCTGCCGGGTGGGGGTGGCCCTCGACGTACTCGGCGATCTCCTCCGGGTCGAGCGGACGGACCCGCCGGAGGTACCGGGCGTTGTCGAGGACGCCCTGGCGCTGACTCCCGTTCATACGTCCTCGTAGAGCTGCCGGAAGGTCTCGCGGTCGGCCTCGGCCACCCGGCGCGCGGCGTCGGCGACGTCATCAGCGCCCGCAAAGGCCGCCTGGATGTCGGCGTAGACGCGGCCATCGCCGCCGGTCACCCGCTCGACGAGCTCCGTGAGGCCGGCCGAAACCGGGGTGTGAAACTCCTCGGGCACCTCCTCGGCGGCGAGTCCGTAGGCGAGCACGGCCGCGTGGACGCGCGCCTGGACGGTCTCCATCGCCCGGTCGTGTTCGGCGGGAGTCGTCTCGAAGAGGTGGTTCTCGCGCTCGGCGAGTGTCTCCCGGACGGCGTCCGTGACGGGGCCGGCGGCGTCGACAACCACGGCCACGTTGCCGGGTTCGGCGTCGGCAGCAAAGAGGGGATGGAGGCTCACGCGCTCGCGGCCGGGAGCGTGCTCGCGCATCGCGGCAACGGGGTCGGTCATCGTCCCCGTGACGTCCAGCAGGGCCAGGTCGGCGAGCGGGGCGGCGTCGGCGATGGCCTCTTCAGCTGCCGGGATGGGGACTGCGACGCAGACGAGGTCGAACGCCCCCTCGGCCGGACGGTCGGCGCCATCGAGCGGGACAGCTCGGGCGCCGGCCACGGCGTCCGCGAGCGCGCTCGCCACGTCGGGGTCGGCGTCGGCGACGCCGACATCCAACCCCCCGTCCTCGAGCACGTCGACGAGCCACCGTCCCATCTCGCCGGCCCCGACCACGAGTCCGTTCATCGCACGCCGGTTGCCCGCGGCCGGGAAAAAACCGTTCGGTCGGCCGGACTCCGTGCCGGTTCGACCGGTCGACCGGTCCGCGGCCGAGCGAGAAGCGCCGAGCGCGGTCCGGGTCGCCGCCGGTACTTACCACGGCACGTGTCGAAGCTGGTCGGAGGGACAAACCACGGTTTGAGCCTCCAGTAGGTTTTCCCTGAGTGGGCGGGATCCTCTCGTATGAACCGACGACAGCTCCTCCTGGGTGGGGCTTCGGGAGGTGCAGGGGTACTCGCGGGTTGTTCCTCGCTCCTCGGGGAGAACGGGGCCACGGAACACAAACCGCAACTGGAGGTGTTCGTGACCAACGCCCTCGACCGGTCGGTCCGGGTCACAGTCACCGCCAGCCGGGGGTCGACGGAGTTTTTCAGCGGGTCGTATACGCTGGCTCCGGGCGAGGGCGACGAGTCGGAGTCGTTCGTCGGGACTCCGACGGAGGTCCGGGTCTCGGTACAGGATGGACGGAGCGTCACCCGGGCGTACTCCGTTCCGGCCTCCTGTGGCTCACCGGAACTCAACGTCACGATCGAGTCCGGCGAGGTCATGGTGACGAACGGCTGCGCCAGCCCGTAGGGCGGCCGACGCGCGTTCGGTCCGGGCCCGGTGTCTCACACGTCTGGCCGCTTCCCGCCGCTGGCCGTGGCGATTCCCGAGCCAGGAAGGCCAGGTTCGGCCGCTTCGCTCCCTGCACGGGCTACTGTGCTTCGAACCGGTGCAGGACGACGTCGCTGTCGTCGTCCCACTCGAAGTTCTCGTGGGCCCGGTCGAGGATCTCCCGGTAGTGGTCCAGGTCCTGTGCGCCCTCCTGGCGGGCGTCCTCGTCGGTCATGTCACCCAGCTTCCGCTCGCGCACGTCCACGATCTCGAAGGTTTCGCCGTCGATGTTGAAGATGTCACCTTCCTCGGCGTAGCGGTCGCCGCGGTGGACCTGTGTAACCTCGCCCTCGCGGGCCTGGTCGCGCATCCGCGGGCTGGGAAGCAGCGTCTCGGGGTCGAGTTCGGACATACACACCATTGGGCTTCAAGCGACAAAACCGTCCCGCCCGCGGGTCGCAAGCCATTCGAGGCTCCCGCCCCAACTAAAACCGATGGTTTCTCCTTCACCCGACCTGTGGGCGACCTTCCTGTTCTTCGGGCTCCCCCTCGTGGCGGGTCTGCTCGGGCTCCGGACCGGCGGGCTGTGGTGTCTCCGGGCGTACCGCCGCTGGCAGGGTTCGGTGCCGGCAGCGGGCGCTCCGGGCGAGCTCTCCGGCGCGGACCTGGACCCGGAGCTCGACGGCGACCTCGGGCGCGCCGCGACCGGGCCGCGGCGGTCGGTCCGCGAGCAGGCGGTCATCGGTGCCCTGCTTCTGGTCGGCTCCGCCCTGCTCGTGTTCCACTCCGGGCGGTGGTTGCTGGCGTTACTGTAGGGCGTCGGCGACGTCATGGATGGAGCCGGCGACGGTGTCGGGCTGGGGACCGAACACCTCCTGTGGGCGGTCCCCGCGGTTGAGCCAGACACCCTGCATCCCGGCGTGGACGGCGCCGGCGATGTCGAACTGGCCGGCGCTAACGTGGACGACCCCGTCGACCGGCGTCCCCGTCCGGGCGGCGGCGTGGCGGTAGATCTCGGGGTGTGGCTTGAAGGTCTCGACCTCGTCGGCACTGATGGCGTCTTCGAGCAGGTCGCTGACCCCGGCGTGGTCGACCATCGAGGCGAGCATCTCGGGGTTGCCATTGGAAACGACGTAGAGCGGGTAGCCGGCGTCGCGGAGCCGTTCCATCCCACCCCGCACGTCCTCGAAGACGTCGAGTTCGTGGTAGACTGCGAGGATCTCGTCGCGCTCCTCCTCGGTGGCGTCGACGCCGTAGGCCGCCAGCGCGTAGGTCAGCGCGTCGCGGTTCATCTCGTAGAAGGGCTGGTAGGCGTCAACGAAGTTGGCGATCATCGTGTACAGCAGCGACCGGGAGCGCCAGAGCCGCGAGACCGGCCGGGGGTCGCGGTCGACGCGCTCCTCGAGAGCCCGTTCGGCCGCGTCGACATCGACGACCGTGCTGTAGGAGTCGAAGGTGACTGTCGTAACGGCTTCCGGATCGAGTGACATGGAAGCGACTCGCAGGCCAGGGGTCAAGAATCCGGGGGCCGCTCCCGGCAGCCTCGCAGCCGCGATTTTCACAGTCGATACTCGCCCCGATAGCTTTGAGTGGGGGCGCCAACAACAGGGGGTAGATTGGGTTACATGAGCGACGCTGACGACCCGAGCGTGTTGCTCGTGGACGACGAGCCGGACCTGCTCGAGGTGTACGAGCTCTGGCTGGCCGACACCTGCGATGTGCGGACCGCGAGCGGCGGCGAGGAGGCGCTGGGAGTGATAGACGAGGCGGTCGACGTCGTCTTCCTCGACCGGCGGATGCCGGGGATGGCCGGGGACGAACTGCTGCGGGAGATGCGTTCGCGCGGCTACGAGCCCCAGGTGGCGATGCTCACGGCGGTCGACCCGTCGGCGGACATCGTCGACCTGCCATTCGACGACTACCTGACGAAGCCGGTCTCACAGGCCGAACTGGAGTCCGTCATCGACGTGCTCCTCCAGCGCGCCGAATACGACGAGCGCAGCCGCGAACTGTTCGCGGTGGCCTCCAAGCGAGCCGCGCTCGAAGCGTCGCCGGACATCGACCACCGTTCTAGTGCGGAGTACCAGGAGCTGACCGAGGAACTCAGGACGCTCCGCGAGGAGGTCGACCAGAGTCTGGACGGTCTTCTCGAGCACGACTACGAGACCGCGTTCCAGGAGATATGACCGTTCTGTGCCGGAACCGGGGGGCGAGACCGGAAGCCGGTGGTTCGGAGCCGCAAACGCCTAATCCCCCCCACTGGAAACAGGGGATATGAAACGCGTCAGGTTCCGCGACGCCGCGGGCACCGTGCGCACCGGCGAGTGGGTCGACGAGACCGGCGCCCCGGCAGACACAGCGACCTGTGGCTCCGGCGGCGAGATCCGCGCTGCGGGGCGGACCTACGACCCCGAAGAGGTCGACGTGCTCCCGCCGGTCGAGCCCTCGAAGATCGTCTGTATCGGCCTGAACTACGCCGACCACGCCGACGAGCAGGATTCGGACCTCCCCGACCGGCCGCTGCTCTTTCTGAAGGGGCCGAACGCCCTGGCCAGTCACGGCGGTGAGGTCACCCTCCCGGCGGGCAAGGAGCGGGTCGACTACGAGGCCGAACTCGGCGTCGTCATCGGCGAGCAGTGTCGCAACGTCTCCGAGCAGGAGGCGATGGATGTCGTTGCGGGCTACACCTGCGTCGACGACATCTCGAACCGGGACGACCAGCGCCAGGAGCAGAACTGGGTCCGGGGCAAGGCCTTCGACAACGCCGCCCCGGTGGGCCCGGTCGTCGCCGACCCCGAGCACGTCCCCGACGACGCGGGCATCCGGCTGCTGCAAAACGGCGAGGTCCGCCAGAACTCCGACCGCACGCACCTGATCTTCTCCATCCCGGAACTCATCGCGGAGATCACGACCTACCTCACGCTTGAACCCGGCGACGTGATCGCGACCGGAACTCCGGAAGGCGTCGGCCCGCTGGCCGACGGGGACGAGGTCACCATCGAAATCGAGGGTGTGGGTCGGCTGACACACACCGTCTCCGGACCCTGACGCGCCGGGCGGCGGATTTTTCTCCGGACCCGAGTAGTCTCGGGCATGCGTCCTCCACTGAGCCGCTGCAACGTCGCCGGCGCCGCACTCGTCGCCCTCATGGCCGCGGCGGCGGTGCTGGTCTACCCGGAACTGCTCGAGCGGCTGGCAGTCCACTTCGGCGACACCGGCCACCCCGACGGCTATCCGCCCAGGCCGGACGCTGTCGCGGTCGGCCCGGTGGCCGGCCTGGGTGCGCTGGTGCTCTTTTAGGCGCTGCCCCGGCTCGACCCGCTGGGGGAGAACGTCGCCGGCTTCCAGCGGTACTACGACCTGCTGGCGGTGGGCACCGTCGGCAATCTCGCCTACGTCCACAGGCTGGTGCTCGCGTACAATCCGGGCTATGGGGTCGACGTAGCGACGCTCGCCGTGCCGCCGGTGGCGGTGACGCTGATCGTCGCCGGTTACGTCATCGAGAACGCCGAGCAGAACTGGTTTGCCGGAATCGGGACGCCCTGGACGCTCTCCGATGAAGAGGTCTGGGACCGGACCCACGAGCGCGCCGCCCCCCTCTTCGAACTCGCCGGGGTGGTCGTACCCTCCGCGCTCGCCTTCCAGGCTTACTCCGAGGTGCTGGTGATCGATCGGCCCGGTCGCGGCCGCGGCGCTACTCGCGAGCGTCTACTCCTCTCTGGTCTCCCGCCGGAAACAGCGCGGGGAACTGGGCTAAGGCTACGACCGGCCCGGACGGGAGACCTCAGTCACCCTGCACGTCCTGGCGGATGTCTTCGACGACACCCGGGTTGCGTAGCGTCGACGTGTCACCGAGTTCTTCGCCGTCGGAAATCTCCTCCAGCAGCCGGCGCATGATCTTCCCGGAGCGGGTCTTGGGGAGTTCGGGCGTGAAGACGACTCGCTCGGGCCGGGCGATGGGCCCGATGGCGTCCTCGACGGATTCCTCGATGCGCCGGCGCATCTCCTCGTCGGCCTCGTGGCCGTCCTCGAGGATGACGTAGGCGTGGACTGCCTCGCCCTTGACGTCGTGGTCGGCACCGACCACGGCGGCCTCGGCGACCCCCTCCGCGGCGACGACGGCGGACTCGATCTCCATGGTTCCCAGCCGGTGGCCGGAGACGTTGACCACGTCGTCGACCCGGCCCACGACCGTGATGTAGCCATCCTCGTCGACCTTCGCGCCGTCCTCGGGGAAGTAGACCCAGTCTTCCGGGTCGTCCGAATCCGTATCGGAGTAGGCCGACCAGTATTCCTCGATGAACCGCTCGTCGTTGTTGTAGAGCGTCCGGAGCATGCCCGGCCAGGGCTTCTGGACGGTGAGATAGCCCGCGCCGCCGGCGGGTACTTCCTCGCCCTCGCTGTCGACGATCCGGACGTCGACGCCGGGCAGCGCCGGGCCCGCAGCCCCCGGCTTCATGTTCTTCACACCGGGCAGGGTCGTGACCATCATCCCGCCGGTCTCGGTCTGCCACCAGGTGTCGACGACGGGACACTCCTCCTTGCCGATGTGCTTGTAATACCACTTCCAGGCTTTCGGGTTGATCGGCTCGCCGACCGTCCCGAGCAGGCGCAACGAGGAGAGGTCGTGGCGGTTCGGATACTCCTCGCCCCACTTCATGAAGGAGCGGATCGCCGTGGGGGCGGTGTAGAACTGGTTCGTCTTCAGGTCCTCGACGATCTCCCAGAGCCGGTCGTTGTCGGGGTAGTCGGGGGTCCCCTCGTACATCACCGTCGTCGTCCCCAGCGAGAGGGGGCCGTAGACGATGTAGGAGTGGCCAGTGATCCAGCCGATGTCGGCGGTACAGAAGTAGGTGTCCTCGGGCTTGATATCCAGCACCGCCTGGGAGGTCCAGGTCACCCACGAGAGGTAGCCGCCGGTGGTGTGTTTGACCCCCTTGGGTTTGCCCGTTGTCCCCGAAGTGTACATCAGAAAGAGCATGTCCTCGGCGCCGCGCTCGACGGGGTCGACCTCCGTGCCGCGGTGGTCGGCGAGCAGGTCGTCGTAGTCGTGCTGTCGCTCGCCGAGGTCGTGGCCGAAGCCGTCCTCGCCCAGCCGGTCGACGACCACCGTCTCGACGTCGTGTTCGACCTCCGCGAGCCCCTCGTTGGTCTTCTCGAGGTGGTCGAGCGGGTCCCCCCGGCGGTAGTAGCCGTTCGCCGTCAGCAGATACTCCGAGTCCGCGTCGTTCATCCGCTCGGCGAGCGCGCTCGCCGAGAAGCCCGCGAAGACGACCGAGTGAGGGGCGCCGATCCGCGCACACGCGAGCAACGCGAGCGCGAGCTCGGGGACCATCGGCATGTACATCGTGACGACGTCGTCCTCGCCGACACCGATATCACGGAGCGCGGCGGCGAGCTCGTTGACCTCCTCGTACAACTCCCGGTAGGTGATCGTGCGGTCGGGCTCGTCGGTGGGCTCGCCGACCCACTCGATGGCCGCCTCGTCGGCCCGTTCGGGGAGGTGACGGTCGATGCACTGGTGGGAGGCGTTCAGCGAGCCGCCCGTGAACCACTCGTAGAAGGGGGGGTTCGAGTCGTCGAGCATCCGGTCGTACTTCTCGTCCCAGTCCAGCAGGTCGGCGGCTTCCTCCCAGCAGTCCGGCCAGGACTCCTCGAACTCGTCGTAGACCCCGGGGTCGGTGACGTTGGCCTGCTCGACGAACGACTCGGGGGGTTCGAACTCGTCCTGTTCGGCCAGTCGCGCCTCGAGTTCGGTGTCGTCTGTGTCGCTCATCCCACTCGGTATGTCGCACTTTACCGTGATAAAAAGTACCGTCGGCCGGAGCCGGAACGCACAAGTTTAGGCCAACCTAATCCGGTGCTGATGAGCAGGGCACCCGAGGGGCGCGCCGACGTCTGTGTCGTCGGTGCGGGACCGGCGGGGGCGCTTCTCGCCCACGAACTCGCCGAGGCGGGCCACAGGGTCGTCGTGCTGGAGGCCGGCCCGCGGTTCGAATTCGAGGAGCGCGAGGACCGGATGGAACGGGCGATCCGCCCCGCGTTCGACACTGGCGACGTCTGGGAGATGGGCGGCGAGCGCGACGCTTTCGCGGCGGGCGGCGACCGCTACTACCCGCTGAACGTCGCCCGGGTGAAGGGCGTCGGCGGGTCGACGCTGCACTGGCAGGGGATGGTGATGCGCCTCCACGAGTCGGATTTCGCCGGCGAGAACGGGCCCGGGCCGGCCTGGCCTATCGATTACGATGACCTGCGGCCCTACTACGCCGACGCCGAGCGGAAGCTGGGGGTGGCCGGGGCCGACGACAACCCCTTCGCCCCCCCGCGCGAGGAGCCGTTCCCGATGCCCGCCTTCCGGCCGAGCTACAGCGACTCGCTGTTCGCCGAGGCCTGCGAACGGCTGGGGGTCACGACCCACTCGGTGCCCAACGCCCGCAACTCGGAGGCTTACGACGGCCGGAGCGCCTGCGTGGGTTACGGGACCTGCCAGCCGGTCTGTCCCTCCGGGGCGAAGTACAGCGCGGACCACCACGTCCGGAAGGCCGAGGAGGCAGGTGCCCGCGTCGTCGACCGGGCCCCCGTCCAGCACCTGGAAACCGACGGCGAGCGCGTGACGGGCGCCCGCTACGCGACGCCGGAGAGGGAGTACGAGCAACGCGCCCGCCAGTTCGTCCTCGCCGCCGGCGGGATCGAAACCCCCAGGCTCCTGTTGCTCTCGCGGTCCCGCGAGCACCCCGACGGGCTCGCCAATTCCAGCGGGCTGGTGGGTCATTACTTCATGGACCACCTCTTCGCAGGCGCGGGCGGAACCCTCGACCGCCGGACCCGCCAGAACCACGTCGGCTTTCTCACGAGCGGGAGCCACCAGTTCTACGACCACCCAGGACAGCCAGTCGAGCGCGACGGGGAACCCCTGGTTCCGGGTGTCGACGACGGGGACCTCCAGCCCATCAAACTCGAGTTCCTGAACTACGCCGGTCCCTCGCCCGTGGAGATGGCGCTCGGGAGCGAGACCTGGGGCGACGACCTGCTGGCCGACCTGCGCGAGGGATACGGCCACAGCATCGCCATGGGCGGGCTGGTCGGCCAGCCCCCTCGAAAGGAGAACCGCGTGACGCTCGACACCTCGACGACCGACGACCACGGCAACCCGGTCCCCGACATCCGGTGGTCGTGGGGGCCGCGTCTTGAGCGCACGCTCCGGCGGACAAACGCCATCCAGCGTGCGGTGCTCTCTGAGCTGGGCGCTGACCTCGCGTGGACAGTCGGACCGGCAGACACCGGTCCCGCCTACCACCACATGGGGACGACCAGGATGGGTTCCGACCCCGCCGAGAGCGTGGTGAACCCGCGGCTGCGGACCCACGACCTCCCGAACCTGACTGTCGCTTCGAGCAGCGTCTTCCCGACCGCGGGCTCGATGAACCCGACGCTGACCATCGCGGCGCTGGCGCTGAAGGCCGCCGACCACCTGGAAGCGGACCTCTAGACCGGGACGACGCCCCGCCAGTAGGCGAACAGGATTCCGGCGTTGACCAGCAACAGCAGGGCCGTCGCGCTGGCAGCCAGCACGAACGGCCGGGCGGCAGCGGCGGGCTCGCGGACCTTGTCGCGGCCGGTCCCGTCAGAGAGCCTGCTGGTCCCGACCTCGACGAACCCCGCGAGCAGGAACCACAGGACGACCATGGCGAGGACGTTGTAGCCCGGAAACGTGCCGAACAGGCTCTGGGCGGTGTACTGTGTTCCGGCCATGTGCCCGCCGGTCAACAGGAGGAGCAGCGCGCTCGTCCGCGAAACGGTCGTCAGCTTCCCGGTGAGGCGACCGAGCAGGTCGGCGCTCACCTCGCCGTCCCGCGCGGCCGGCAACACTGCGTAGGCGACGAACAGCACACTCCCCGACCACAGCCCGGCGAACAACAGGTGGGCGGCATACACGACGGTATCGATGGCGGACATACCCGACCCGTATGGTCGGACCCCCTTCAAGATGCCTTCTCCGTCCCGGGACCGCCGACGACCCGGGCTGCATGAATATGCGTGTCATTCCCAGACCCCTCTCTCACGGTTGCTATTCCCGAATTACGCCGATGTATGTTAACGGTACTCAGGATACTACTATAACCCTCCAGTTAATAGGGGCAGATGTCCATGAAGAAGCAAGAGCTCATTCATCTGCACGGTCTTCTTGCACAGGTACAGAACCACTACGAGCAAGAGACCGGCGACACTGTCGACCACGACGAATACGTGACACTCGGCGTCCAGCCAACATCGATCCACCGGTCGAAAACCGACCACAAGGCAGCTGTGTTCGCGCTGGCGCGAGGGATCACCTCCGAGATGGAGGTCGAAGAGGCCGAGCCCGTCTCCGCAGCCGCGGACTGACGAACGACTGACGTTCTATTCGTTCCTCTCCCCGCGAGTGACTACTCGTCGATGAGTTCCTCGAACTCCGGGAGGACCTCGTCGTCCCCGGACTCCGGGCGGTCACCGGAGCCCGGTGACCCGGTGTCATCCTGGTCGTCGGGGTTGCCAGCGGGGTCGTCCTCGGCGGGACTGTCCACTTCGTCCGACACCTCTTCGTCGTCCCCGTCTTCACCTTCCTCTTCGAGTTCTTCGATCTCGATGACCTCGAGCGGGATGTTCTCCAGGCGCTGGCCGATCTCCTTGCGGGCGATCCGGGCGGCGTGTTCGTCCCGCTCGATGTTAAAGACCGTCATCTCGAGCTCCAGCGCGACGAGGCTCTCGTCGGCGGCGATGAAGGCAGGGTCGTGGGTCTCCCCACAGTTGGGGCAGGCCCGCTCGCCCATGTTGATTTCGACGTAGTTGAGGTCCGGATTCAGCATCTCGCCGGTTTTCGAGATCGCGATCCGGACCGCCTCGTCCGTGGTCTCCACGTCGTACACCGGTACGGCGGCCTCGACGACAACTCGACAGTCCATGTTCATTGTTTGCTCGGGCACCAATATGAAGGTTAGCCCGAAGGTTCACTTCCAGCGGAAGGTCCGACTCGAAACGCCGAAGGGCGGCGGCTCCCTCCCGAGGGTATGGAGCGCGGGACCATCGACGTGGCGTCGCTGTCCGGCGGCCTGGACCTCCAGGCCACACTCGAGAGCGGGCAGTCCTACCTCTGGTGGCGCGAGGACGGCGCCGACTTCGAGGCCGGCACCGCCGGCGACGACGGCTGGTATCTCACCACCGCCCGCGTCGACGGGGCGCCGGTTGCCGTCCGTGCCCGCCAGCGCGACGGCCACCTGGAGTGGGAATCCACCGTCGACGCCGGGTCGCTACTGCACCGCCGGCTCGGCCTCGACGACGACCTCCCAGCCATCCGCAGGTCTTCCCCCGACAACCGGCTCGTCCGGCGGGCCTACGACGAGTACTGGGGGATGCGGATCGTCCGCGACCCGGCCTTTCCATCCCTGGTTTCGTTTATCTGCTCGGCCCAGATGCGCGTCTCGCGGATCCACGGGATGCAGCAGGCCCTCCGGGAGACATTCGGGACGCCGGTCGAGTTCGACGGCAGGACCTACCACGCATACCCGACGCCCGAACAGCTCGCGGCGGCCAGTGAGGACCGCCTCCGCGAGCTCAAGCTTGGCTACCGGGCGCCGTACGTCAAGCGGACGGCGGAGATGGTCGCCGGGGGTGACGCCGACCCTGAGGCGGCCGCTGGCCGGGACTACGAGGGCGCCCGCGAGTACCTCACGCGGTTCGTCGGCGTGGGCGAGAAGGTCGCCGACTGTATCCTCCTCTTCTCGCTCGACTACCTCCAGGCGGTGCCGCTGGACACCTGGATCCGGACGACCATCGAGGAGTACTACCCCGACTGCGACCGCGGCAGCTACGCCGACACCTCCCGGGCGATCCGTGACCGTCTTGGTGGTGAGTTCGCGGGGTACACCCAGACCTACATCTTCCACTACCTCCGGCACGCCGACGAGACCCCCGACGCCTGAGCAGTCTCCTCGAGGGGACCAGGGCCGGGCGGGCCGCCGGGATTTTTGTCCTGCGCGGGTCGATCACTCTACCCATGTCACGGACGCGCGCACACGTCTACGTCACGGGAACGGTACAGGGAGTCTACTTCCGGGCGACGACCCGCGACGAGGCCCGCGGGCGCGGCGTCGACGGGTGGGTGCGCAACCTCGACGACGGCCGCGTCGAGGCGGTCTTCGAGGGCCCCGAGGAGGACGTCGAGGCGATGATCGAGTTCTGCCAGGAGGGCAGCGAGGCCGCCCGGGTCGAGGACGTCGAGGTGAGTTACGGGGAACCCGAGGGAGAGGGTCAGTTCCGGGTGCGGTGGTAGCCGCCGGGGCGGTCGCGGTCGTCCCCTCCTGTGCCGCGATACCGTTTTGAACGGCCACGCCGAAGCCGGAGTCATGATCACCGGCTCCGAGATGGCAGTCGTCGACGCGAACGCGGCCGGGCTCGGCGTTCCGCAAAAACAACTGATGGAGTCGAGCGGGAGCGCTGTCGCCCGCCAGGTGAAGGAGATGGTCGACCCCGGGGCGTCGGTGACGGTCGTCTGTGGCCGCGGGAACAACGGCGGCGACGCCTTCGCGGGGGCCCGTTTCCTGAGCGGGTACGATGTCGAAGTCCTGCTGCTCGGCCGGGCCGAGACGGTCACCACCGACATCGCCCGGGAGAACTGGGAGGCGTTGCTGGACAGCGACATTTCGGCCCGCGAGGTCCGGGACTCCACGGGTGTCGCACTCGGGGAGCCGGACCTGTTCGTCGACGCGATGCTCGGCACGGGGGTCAGCGGCCGGCTCCGCGAGCCCGCGGCCACGGCCGCCGACGCGATGAACGATAGCGACGCGCCCGTCCTCTCGGTGGACGTTCCCTCGGGACTCGACGGCGATGCGGGCGACCTCGCCGGGAACGCCGTCGAGGCCGACCATGTCGTCACCTTCCACGCCACCAAGCCCGGGCTGGCGGACCTCGACGCCGACGTAACGGTCGCGGACATCGGCATCCCGGACGCGGCGGAGGCCTTCACGGGACCGGGGGACCTGCTGCGGCTGAGTCGGGACCCGCAGAGCCACAAGGGCGACCACGGCGAGGTCCTGGTGGTGGGCGGCGGGCCCTACGCGGGCGCGCCCGCCCTGACCGCGCAGGCCGCGCTCCGGGCCGGGGCCGACCTCGTGCGGGTGGCCTGCCCGACGGGCGTCGCCCACGAGGTCCAGGGCTACCGGGAGGACCTGATCGTCCGGCCGGTCGAGGGTCGACAGTTCGAGCCCGGCCACGTCGGCCGGGTGCTGGAGTTCGCGGAGGAACAGGACGCCATCGTCGTCGGCCCCGGACTCGGAGACGACCCCGACAGCCTCGAGGCCGCCCGCGCGCTGCTCGAGGGGTACTCGGGGACTGCGGTCGTCGACGCCGACGCCCTCCAGGTGGTGCCCGACCTGACCACGGAGGCGGACCTGGTCTGTACGCCCCACCAGGGCGAACTCGTGGGGATGGGCGGGCCCCGCAGCGACGACTGGCGCGAGCGCCGCGACCTCGTGGCCGAGTTCGCCGCCGACCTCGGCCACACGCTGCTGGTGAAGGGTCACTACGACGTGGTCTCCGACGGTGAGCGGACGCGTGTCAACCGGACCGGAAATCCCGGAATGACCGTCGGCGGGACTGGGGACGTGCTCGCGGGCGTGACGGGCGCGCTGGCGGCCACACAGGAGCCGGTCGACGCCGCGGCCATCGCGGCCTATGCCAACGGCCGCGCGGGGGACATCGTGGTCGAGGAGTGGGGGCACGGCCTGCTGGCGAGCGACATGGTCGAGGCCGTCCCTGCAGCGATGCGTCGGGAGGAGTGACCGACCCCCGGGGCGACCCAGGGCGCGCCGGGTCGACGGTCAGGCCGAGGCGACGAGGTCGCCGGCTTTCGCGCGGGACTGCTCGACGACCGCCGGGCGGGCCTCGAACTCGATGACGACCTGATCGCCGTAGTCCACCTGGCGGACGTTGGCGTGGTCGTGGATCCAGGAGACGACGCTCATGGTGTCGTCGTTCATCGGGAGGACGAGTCGCTCGCGCTCGAGTTCGGGGAGCTCCTCGTGGATCCGCTCGCGGAGGGCGTCGAGGTTCTCGCCGGTCTTCGCGCTCACGGTCACGGGGTCGGGGGCGAGCGCCGACAGCGCCTCCCGCTTTCGCTCGACGGTCGCCTCCTCGACCCTGTCGACCTTGTTCAGCACGGTGACGATCGGCGCCTCGTTGCGCTCGTAGAGGGTGTCGTGACTCGTGACGAGCTTCTCGCGCATCTCCTCGACGGGTTCGGTGACGTCGACGACCAGCAGGACCAGGTCCGCGCGGTAGACGGCATCGAGCGTGGACTTGAACGACTCGACCAGCCAGTGGGGCAGGTCGGAGATGAACCCGACCGTGTCCGTCACGAGCACGTCCCGGCGGTCCATGTCGGCCCGGCGGGTGGTTGTCCCCAGCGTCGTGAACAGCCGGTTTTCCGACTCGGCGGTCGCGTCCAGGTCCGGGTGGAGTTGTTCGTTCTCGTCGACGTCCAGGTCTGCGGCGAGCCGGCGCAACAGCGTCGACTTGCCGGCGTTGGTGTAGCCGGCGAGCGCCACCAGGTCGAAGCCGGACTCGCGGCGCTGTTCGCGGCGGTGCTGGTCGGTCCGCTCGATGCTCGCGAGTTCGTCGCGGATCCGCGAAATGCGGGCTTTGATGTCCCGCTCGCGGCTCTCGTCGTACTCACCCAGCCCCATGAATCCGGGGCGCTCGTCACGCTTTGCGAGGCTCGCCTTGGCCTCCGCCCGCGGGAGTTCGTACCGCAGCTCGGCGAGTTCGACCTGCAGCTGTGCCTTCCGGGTCTGGGCCCGCTGGCCGAAGATCTCCAGGATGAGCCGGAACCGGTCGACCACTCTGACCCCTTCGGGGAGTTTGTTGCCGATGTTGAACGTCTGGTAGGGACCGAGCTCGTTGTCTACCACGAGCACCGTCGCGTCACCCTTGACGACGGCCCTGGCAACCGCTTCGACTTTCCCTTCCCCGAAGTGGTAGGCGGCGTCCTCGGTCCGGGTCTGGGTCAGTTCGTCGACGACCCGGTAGCCCGCAGCGGCGGCGAGGTCGCGGATCTCGGCCGTGTCCGCGTCTCCGCTGTCGACCCGCTTTGCGATCACGGCGCGCTCGGTTCGCGTGTCTCGCTCCGTCACTTACGCGTCGGTATGTCGCCCGGATATTTAAATTCCGGTCCGGGCCGCCGTTCCCGGCCGCCGGAATCGGACAGCCTCGCCGGCCGCCCCCGATCGTTTCAATCAGGAAGTATGTCTGGCGCGAGTCGGGCACAAAAGCCTTAACGGGGGGCTGTCAGAGATTCGATATGGTACTGGAGAACTTCAACGCGACGGCTCTCGGCGTGCAGATGGGCGGGAGCGCCATCATCGGCGCCGTCATCGGGTACGCCGCGAAGAAGGTCGCGAAGATCATCGCGATCATCGTCGGGCTGGAGCTGGTCCTCTTCAAGTTCCTCGAGACCCAGGGCTTTCTCGTCATCAACTGGGGGAAGCTGGGCGGCGCCTTCGAGGGGCTGGCAAACGACGCCCCGGACCAGGCGCAGTCGCTCGTGAACACCTTCGTCTCGACTGCCGGGATCGGTGCGGGTTTCGCCGCGGGCTTCTTCCTCGGTTTCAAGCGCGCCTGACGCTCACCGCGTGTTGAGGTCGTCCTCGTCTTTGATGATCTGCGTCTCCGCCTCGCCGCTGGAAACCTCGTTGACGAGGTCGTAGAAGTCATTTTGCATCCCCGCTGGGAACTGGAGCACGCCGACCCAGGAGCCGTCGGACTGCCACTCCTCGCGCTCGAGGTCGCCGAACTCCCGCACCTGCGCCTGGCCGCTGCCGGCGTAGTCCGGGGGGAGCTGGACGGCTACGGTGACGGTGTCGAAGCGGATGGGGATGACCGGCCGGAGCGCGTCCAGCGCGTCGTCGACCTGGCTCTCGACGGGCTCCATCGGGTCGACCCGGAAGTCGGTCTCCTCCAGGGCGGACTCGATGCGCTCGGGCGGGTGCGGAGCGTCGTCCATCTGGGGATTGACCGCGTTGCGGGTGATCTGGTTGATCAGCTGTCGGCGCTTTTGCTCCTGCATCTCCCGGCGCTGGTCGGCCGTGATCTGGATCTCGCCCCCCCGGATCACCTCCGGGATGACCTCCAGCGGGTCCGTGGTGCCGAAGACCTCCTCCAGGGCGTTCTCGGCCGGCCTGTCGCCCGAGGACGCGTCCTCGAAGACGTCCTCCGCGGCGATGACGTCTTCCAGGTCGCCCTCGAACTCCCCGCGTTTGATAGCGAGGGCGGCGTCCGGGTCGACGAGCACCTCGAACCGCTCGCCGTGGGACTCCAGCCGCGCCGTCACGGCCTCGTCGAGTGATATCATGGCCTCAGTTACCTCCGGCGCCCATTTATGTGTTTGTCTGTCTGCCCCGCTGTTTCGGCACCACGGGTATCAGTGGGGAACTCGAAGCGTGGGTATGAGCGAGGGGAGCGACCCGACGCCCCGCAGCGAGGACCAGATCGGCGGCGTGACCGCCGCCGACGTGGCCAAAGTGACCGACGGGTTCGTCCACGTCGTCGAACTCGCCGCGGCAGCCCTCTTTGCCTTCCTGTTCGCGGTGGGTGTGGTTGACCTCGCCCTCCAGATCGTCCAGTCCATCCAGTCGGGGCGGATCACCGACCCCCTCGTGGTGATCGGCTTCATCGACACCGGCCTGCTGTTGCTCATCATCGTCGAGGTCTATCAGACAGTCATCGCGTACACCCAGCAGAGCGACACCCGGAAGATCGTCCGCCTCGTCATCTACACCGGCGTGATCGCGATGGTCCGGAAAGTCATCATCTTCCGGACCGGCGAGTACGCCACCACGCAGGATGCGGCCCTGGTCGCCCTCTCCTATACGATCATCATTGCCGGACTCGTCGGGCTGTTGCTGGTCGAACGGGTCTACGGGGAGGGGTTACTCTCCGTTGTCGGTGCCGACGCCGGGAGCGGCGACAGGGAGTCCGGCGACGGCAAATCTGGTGATAGTGGCGGGCCTGGCGACGACGGCGAGTCCGGCGACGGTACCGGTTCCGGCCCGAGCAGTCCGTAGCTACTCCTCGGGCTCCTCGTCGCCGTCCTCTGCCAGCAGGCCGAACTCGGAGAGATACGACGCCTTTTCCTCGTCAGTGAGTTCGGAGAACACCTCGTCGTCGACGGAGATCGTCGCGACGCCGATCCCCTCCGGGGCGAGCTCGTCGTCGTTGACCGAGGCCAGCGCCTCGAGCGCGAGCCGGACGCCCGCCTCAAGCTCCATCTCCTCGCTGTAGTTGTCCTCGAGATACTCGCGAATGTCGCCGCGGTCGGCGCCGACCGCAAGCGCCTTCCACTCGTAGGGGGTGCCCGACGGGTCGGTCTCGTAGAGCTTGGGCTTGCCGTCCGCGATGCCGGCAATGATCAGCGCCACGCCGAAGGGGCGGGCGCCGCCGACCTGGGTGTACTGCTGGATGTAGTCGGTGACTTCCTTGGTGAGCGTCTCGACGCCGATGGGCTCGTCGTACCGGAGCTGATTGACCTGGGCGCGCCGGCGCGCGAAGTCGATCAGCTGGCGGGCGTCGGCAACGTGGCCGGCGCTGGCGATGCCGATGTGGTTGTCGGCCTTGTGGATCTTCTCGACGCTGTCCCGTTCCATCAGCGGCGAGCGGATCCGCTTGTCGACCGCGAGGACGACCCCGTCGCTGGTCCGGACGCCGATGCTCGCCGTCCCGCGTTTGACTGCCTCGCGGGCGTACTCGACCTGGTAGAGGCGCCCGTCCGGCGAGAAAATCGTGATCCCGCGGTCGTACGCCTGCTGTTGGTTTTGACCCTGCATACTTAGATATCGAGCGTCGTCACCCCGACGGGCGCGCCGTCGACCCGGACTGTCGCCCGGCCGCCCCGGAGCCTCGCCGTCCGGTCGGCGCCCTCGAAGGTGACGTGTCTCTGCTCCGTGGCTACCGGCCCGCCGCTCATATACTTTTCTTCACAGCCACGCAGGGTTCCGCTGACCCCGCGGACCCGCAGCCCGACCGGGTCGCCCGCGACCTCGTCGACGCTCGCTATCGCGGCCCGGGCTCGCTCGACCGCGCCGCGGCGGGTCCGCACGGCCGCCTCACCATCGCCGTCCCCGTACCGGAACCGCTGGACCGTCAGGTCGACCGTCGCGCTCCCGACGTCGCCCACGAGATTCTGGGCACCGTACCACAGCGCCCGCTGGAAGGGGTCGCGCTCGACGGTCGTCTCCGGCCAGGATTCGACCCCGACCGCGAGATACCGCCAGCGCTGTCTGAGGTGTTTGGGCAGTGTCACGGCCCGGCACCTCCACTGCCCTCCGGATCTCCCCCCGCAGCGCTCGCTGCGTCGCCTTGCGCAGCGCGCCCCGCAGAGCCGTCCCCTCCGGGCCGCTCGCCGACGAGCACACCGACTTGGTCGTGGATCCGCTCGACGGCAGTCAGGGCAAAGCCCGCGCCGGTGAAGGCGTCGGCGAGAGTTCCCACGGTCGCGGGGTCGTCGACATCCGGACTGTAGAACGGGTCGTCGGGGTCGGGCTCGCCGAAGAACATCACGTCGCCGAGGACGACCCTGCGGGGCCCGAGGGCCGCGATGACCTCGATGGCCTCCCGTTTCTCGCCGTCGCTCAGGTGGTGCATCGCGAAGTTCGAGGTGACGATGTCGACCCCCGCTTCCGGGCCGGCCGCGTCCACCCGGGGCTCCCGGAACCGCCCCTCGCCGAAGCTGACGTTCTCGAGCCCCCGGTCGGCTGCCTTCTCCCGGGCCTCCGCGAGCATCCCCTCGCTGATGTCCCGGCCGACGACGCGGCCGGCGTCTGCCGCGAGCGCCAGCGCGACGGCGCCCGTGCCGGTCCCCAGGTCGAGGACGACGTCGTCGGGGCCGGGCGCGGCGTGCTCGACGACCAGCGAGACGGCCGCCTTGTACTCGTCGCTTTTCGAGCTGTCGTATTCCGGTGCCTTCTCGTCGAAGCGGGCGGCGTGGTCGGCGAGCGAGCGTTTCATGCCCGGGCGTAGACCGCGCGCCCGTATCAAGGATGCGACCGTCCTCCGGACCGTGCTGGCGGCGACTCGGTGGGCGACTCCGCCCGCGTGGGGCGAGGGATTGAAGACCCGCGACCGCTTCCGCCCGTCTATGGTCGAAGTCGTACCCCCCTCCGAGCGGGAGTGTCTCCGCTGTGGCCGGCGCGATACCTGGAGCGACGAGGAGTTGACGTGGGTCGCCGTCGAGGAGGACGGCGAGCGCCTGACCGGGACGCCACACTGTCTCCACGACTGGGACATCAACGGCACGTACAACCCCGTCGCCGAGTGAGCGTGCCGACCGCCTACATCACCGCCCCACCCGAGGCGGCCGCCGACATCGCCGAAACGCTCGTCGGGGAGCGGCTCGCGGCCTGCGTGAACCGCCTCGACTGCCGCTCCACCTACCGGTGGGAGGGGGAGATCCACGAGGAGCCGGAGGTCGTTCTGCTGGCGAAGACGACCGCCGGACGGTACGGCCCCCTCCGCGAGCGCGTCCTGGCGCTTCACCCTCACGACGTCCCCTGCATCGAGCGCTTCGACGAGGACGACGTGCTCGACGCCTTCGCGGACTGGCGGGACGGGGCTGTCGACGGGGAGTAGCGAGGGAGTCGGCCAGCGGCCGGCCGAGCCGGGATCAGTAGTTCAGGTCCCCGGTGTACCGGTCGAGCGCGAGGACGGCGACGGCGCCGACCAGGCCCGCCCCGGTAACTGCCGCCACGGAGACCGGGGTCCACGTCCCGACGTTCTCAGCGACCTCGACAGCGGGCAGGCGCAGCGAGCCGACCATCAGGCTCACAAGGAAGGCGAGCGTCGCCGCCCGGTACGTGTCGAGGGCTCGCCTGATCACGTGTGCGACCGTCAGAATTCCGACGGCCGCGCCGGCCACGAAGACGGCGACGACCGTCCCCAGCGACACCAGCGCCCCGCTTCCCCCGGTCACCGTCGCCAGCAGCGCGTCGACGAAGTCCGAGAGGACGCCCGTCAGGTAGGTGTACTGGCCGAGCAACAGGAGGATGAAGGCCCCGGAGATCCCCGGCAACACCATCGCCGTGATGCCGACCGCGCCCGCGATGAAGATGAGAGGCAGGTCGTGGGGAACGGCGCTGGCGCCGGAGACACCCGCGACGAGGAACGCAAAGACGAAGCCGGCCAGCGCCGCGCCGACCTGTCCGGGTGTGGAGACGTCAACGGCGTCGTAGAGCACGACCGCCGAGGCCGCGATCAGGCCGAAGAAGAAGGCGAAGGTGCCGGCCCGGAATCCCACGAGCGCGGCGTGAACAACTCTTGAGAGCGTGACCACTGCAGTCAGGACGCCGAGCCCCAGTGCCACCAGGAAGAAAAAGTCCATCTCCCGGAGGTCGGCGAGCACGCCGCGCCGGCCCTCGGCGCGGTGGAGGCGGGGGACGTGGCGGAGAATCCGGGGGTCGAGCCGGGTGAGCGCCCGGACGAACCGCTCGTAGATGCCGGTGATGAGCGCGATAGTTCCGCCGGAGACGCCGGGGATGGTGTCCGCCGCCCCCATGGCCGTCCCCTTGAGGTAGACGGTCCCGAGGTCGCGGAGGGAGTCGCCGGTGCCCGTGGCGGCGGCCGCTCCGCCGTGCTCGCCGTCCGGCTCGCGGGCCCTGGGGTCGCCGTCGCTGTTCTCGCCGGACGCCTCCTCGCCCCGGTCCGGTTCGTGTGCGGGCTCGCCCGCCACGGTCACCCCGCCCGCGCGGCCTGAACGGGCCCGAGCGGGACCGAACCCGTGGTGTCGTCCCCGCTCCCGTCGGTGCCGTCGGTGCCGCTCCCGTCGGACCCGCTGCCGTCGCCCCCGTCGGTCCCGTCTCCGGTCCCGTTCGAGGGTCCCTCGATGTTCAGCGCCCGCTCGTCGAGGCTCACCTGTATCGGGGTGGTGTTCTCGCCGATGACCTGTGCCTCGGTGACGTCGACCGAGGCCTGGTAGGTGACGACCGACCCGGTCTCGTTGGTCTGCAGCCCCGAAGAGACGGTGTAGGGGCCTGTCGCCCGGGCGCTCACGTTGGTGTACCCCTGCTCGGGCCCCCAGTTCTCGTAGCCGGTCGTCGAGTAGGGGACCGTCGTGGCGAACTCCCCGTCGGCGTCGGTTTCGACCCGCTTGCTGTAGGTGAAGTTCCCCCCGTTCGCGGGGTTCATCCGGACCTGCATCGTGAGAGTGGTGTTCGCCGGGGCGTTGTCGCCCTCGACCTGCGCGCCGGGGACCCGCTCGAACACCTTCGCGAACCCGTCCGACGACCGGACCCGCGTGGTCAGGTCCCGGAGGTACTGCTGGGCGACCGGCGACCCGTTGCCAAGCTGCTGGAGGACGGTCTGCGAGGTGTAACCGACGCCCACCACGTCGCGGGCGAACTTCCCGGACCGGCTGGAGCCGGTCTGGACCAGCCGGTAGTGGTCCAGCGCCTCGACGCGTTCCTTGGGGTAGGGGCCGAAGCCGCCGACGGCGGCCGTCCCGTCCTGGCGGGCAAACTCGCGGGCCGCGCTCATGTTCTCGAACACCCGGAACATCGAGCCGTTCTCGGGCTCGACGAGGCGGACCCCCTGCTCGGTCCGGACCTGCTCCCAGTCGACGACGTAGGGGCGGGGCTCCATCGAGCTACCGTGGTAGGCGTACAGCCGCACCATCATCGACTCGTAGTAGGCCTGGGTCTGGTGGCGGACGGTAGCGATCTGTTGGGCCTGCCGGGCCGCGCCGGCCTGGGAGAGTCCCTGCTGCTGGAATGCCCGGGCGTACTGCTGGAGCACACGGCGGTTGAGCGTCGACCGGGTGAAAAAGTCCGACCGGCTGACGTTCGGTGCGAACTGTGGCGGCGCCTGGTACTTCCCGCCGACCATCTGGCTGTCGATCATCACATAGCGCGTCGTCGCGTCCGCTTCGTCGATCTCGCTCAGGACACTCGCGGCCTCCGCTTCCGTGCCGGCGAGCAGGAACCGTGCGGCGTCGGTCGCCCCCTGCTGGAAGGGGTTGGCGTTGGGGACCCGCTCGCCGATGTTTGTGATCCAGTGACCGTAGTCCCACCAGGACATCACGCCGTAGGCGCCCTCGGGGTAGTCGTAGTCGTCGGTCCGGTCGAAGGTGCCGTAGTAGACCATCGGGTCGCCGTCGGGGTTGGCGAACTGCCCCTCGGCGGGCGTGTTCTCCTCCATCCACTCCAGGCTCCCCTGCCAGCCGGTGACGCCGCCGGGGGCCTGGGTCTGCTGGGCAGTCGCCATCGCTGTCGGAGCGATGAGCATCATGGGCGCGAGCACCACCAGAATGACGACACCGACCGCAAGCACCTGGTAGGTCTCTACCGCGCCGTCCTCGCCGACACTCCCGATGTAGCCGGCCGCCCACCCGACGAGGGCGGCGTTGAGCACGCCGACGGGGACGGCCATGTAGTAGGCAAAGCGGCCCTGGGTGAGCGTCGCCGAGAGCATGACCGCCGCCCAGAGGAAGACCAGCAATCCTTCCCCGCCGGGGTCGTCGTCAAGCACCTGTCGGCCCAGCAGGACCCCCGCCCCCAGAAGCGCCGTCACGGCTGCGAGCTTGTAGGCCCCGTAGACGGTGTCGAGGCTCCCCCGCTGTGCCTCGACGACCGTCGCAGCCTGGGCGCTCTGCCCGGTGACGAAGCCGAGGACGCGGTCGACCTGGGTGACGAAGTAACCGAAGGTGTCGGGCAGGACCACTGCCACGAAGATACCGACGGCCACGACCAGGCCGAACGTGAGGGCGGGAAAGTAGCGGGCCGGCTGGTCGCTTGCGTCCCACCGGCGGGCCAGCCAGGCGACGAAGACACAGCCGGCGGCGACGCCGATAGCGAGTCCGGGCTGGAGCAGCGACCGGCCGGTCGCGGTGAGTCCCAGGGTGTTGAGCATCGGTAACTGGAGGACGCCGGCGGTCGACAGCGCCACCGCGCCGACGAAGGCGGCGTGTTCCGGGCTCGACCCGCGGACGTACTCGACGCTGAGGTGGACGAGGAAGAAGAGACCAAGCACGCCAAGCAGGAGGACGCCCGGCGGCCACACCCAGAGGTAGGCGGCGATGGCGACGCCGGCGAGGGCCGCCCACCCCAGCGAGCGGCGGAGCGCGGTGAACTCGCGGGCTCCCACCAGCTCCCAGACCGGCTTCTCCTCGCGTGCGACCGCGAGTGCGGCGGCCACACCCAGCACCGCGAGCGCCTGGAACAGCACCTCGGCGATGTGGTGGTCCGCGCTGCCGACCATCCCCTGCTGGAGGACGGCGCCTGCGCCCAGCGCGATGACGGCGGCGCTGACGACGCCGCCGGCCCGGCCGCCCAGCCGCCGGCCGAGGAGGTAGGCGGGGACCATGACGGCGACCCCGAAGACCGCGGGGGCGAAGAGGACGACCGTCCGGACGAGTTCGTCACTCGGGCTCCCGAGCCCGACGACCAGCGCAGCCGTCGCGATCAGCTGGTCGTACAGCGTGCCGAACTGGGAGTTCGCCGTCCCATAGGAGAAGTACGTCCACGGGTCGAAGGGCATCGTCGCGGGGTAGTTGTTGACGACGTACTGGACGCTGCGGAGGTGGTAGTACGGGTCGTTGCCCGAGAACAGCGTCCGGCCGTCGACGACGAACCGTCCCCAGAAGCGGGTGCGGTTCCAGAGCGTGAATCCGGCGAGCGCGGCGAGCGCGACGTAGTGGTAGTAGCTCGCGAGCCAGGCCGTGACGGCGGCGACCCCCGAGCCGTCCTCGAACTCCTCGCGCCAGTTACTCATTGGCCGCTTAGAGTTACAGCCCGCGCATAAGCCTTATGTCTCGACAAGCGAGCGGGGCCGAGAGACCCCCGGAGACGGATGGAAAACGCCTTTGCCCGGCGCCCGTCCAGACCGGGGTATGCGCGTCTCGGTGGTCGTCTGTGAGCACACTCTCGACCGATACGAGGACCTCCGCGAGGCGGCCCAGAGCGTGCTCGCCCAGACCCACGACGACGTGGAGCTGGTGCTGGTCGCGGACGGGAACGACAGCGTCTGCGCGCGCCTGCGCGAGGACTACGGGACCTGTTCCGACACCGTCGTCCACTGCAACGAGGAGAACGTCGGCCTGCTGGAGAGTCGCAACAATGGCGCCGAGGCCGCGACCGGGGACGTGGTCGCCTTCCTCGACGACGACGCTGTCGCCGACGAGGAGTGGGTGGCCGAACTCGTCGCCGTCTACGAGGAACGGGACGTACCGGCCGTGGGGGGAAAGATGACGCCGGCGTGGGTCGCCGGCAGGCCGGGGTTCCTGCCAGAGGAGTTCTACTGGCTGGTCGGCGTCACCCACCGGGGGTACGGCCCGGACGGCGACCCCGACGAGGCCGGCGAGGTCCGCAACACCTTCGGGTCGAACATCTCCTTCCGGCGGGAGGTCTTTCTGGAACTGGGCGGGTTCGAGGCCGAGATCGGCGGCCGGCAGGGCGACGCCAACCTCCAGGGCGGCGAGACCGAACTCTGTGCCCGGATGGACCGGGCGTACGGGCACGGCGTCTACTACACTCCTGACGCCGAAGTCGCGCACAAGGTGTTCGACTACCGGACCGACCCCGTGTGGCTGCTCGACCGGGCGTTCTGGCAGGGCTACTCCAAGCGCGGGATGGAAGTGCTGGTCCCGGAATCCGGGTCGACCGACGCGGAGTCGGATTTCCTGGGGGCGCTGCTGTTCGATTCGGTTCCCGGGCGGCTCCGCGGGCTCGCGAGCGACCCGTCCGTCGAGAAGGCGATTCGGCTCGTGATGCTCGGAGTCTTCACCGCGGCAGTCGGGCTGGGATACCTCTACGGCGTCGTGAACTGGTGGGGAACGTGAGCGTGGACCGGCCGTGCCGGGACCGGGGAGCGACCGGCCGGACGGCGGGGCTTTTAGGCAGGTGCCGGCGTAGCCGGAGGCGATGACGGACGCGCCGGTGGACATGCTGGAGCGGCTCGGGTTGACGGAGTACGAGCAGACGGCACTGGCGGAGCTTCTGGCGCTCGGTCGGACGACCGCACCGAACCTCGCCGAGGCGACGGGGATCCCGAAGGCGCGGATCTACGGCGTACTCGACTCGCTGGCCGACCGGGGCTACATCGAGGTGATCCCAGGCCGACCCAAGGAGTACCAGCCCAAGCCGCCCGAGGAGGTGCTCGACCGGGCCGTCGAGAACCACCGTCAGGAGTTCGAGCGCTACCGCCAGGACCTGGATTCGATGCGCGAGGACTTTCTCGCGGAGTTCCGGCCGCGCTACGAACGCGCCAGCGAGGACGTCCGACCCGCCGAGGAGCTGTTCCACGTCGTCGACGTCGGCGAGCCCAGCGAGACCGAGACCCGGCGACTCTACCGCGAGGCCGACAGGCGGGTCGACGTCATCACGAAGAGCTTCGCGTACCTGGAGGCCGTCGAGCCCGCGCTGGCGGAGGCGCTCGACCGCGTGGACGTGCGCGCGCTCCTGAACCACCCCGACCTGCTCTCGGCGGAGAACCGGGAGATACAGGCCGACATCGTCGCCCGGCTGCACGAGTCCTATCCGGAGGTGTCGCTGCGCTTTTCGACCGGCCAGCTCCCCTGGCGCGGGACACTGATCGACCCCAGCATGGCCTACGACTCCGGGGAGGCGATCTTCCTGGTCGAGGAGCCCGGCGTCCCCGACCACATGCGCCAGGCCGCGATCACGGAGAACGGCTCCTTCGTCGCCGGGCTGAAGCGGTACATGGACCTCGTCTGGGACCACGAGAGCGTCGGGGAGTACCCGGAGAGCGGATGACCGACCGTCCGGGCGGCGACGATGAGCCCGTCGAGGGCCCCGACAGCGAGGAGGTCGAAGAGCTGCTCGAGGACCTGGAGGAGCTCGAGGAGGCCGCCGACACCCCCGACGAGCGCCGCGTCATTCGGGAGACGATCAGCCTGCTCGACCGGCTCCCCGGGGGACGTGCGTTCGGGCTCGACGACCTCGCCCAGCAGGTCATCGGCGGCTTCATCCTCTCGGCACCCTTCGTGGTCACAGAGGAGGTCTGGAACCTCGCGGCGGGGATGGACACGCTCCGCTGGGCGGTCACGGTCGCCATCGTCGCGCTGATCGGCTACGGGACACTCTACCGGGCCGACGAGAGCCGTGATGCCGACCGCGAGGACTCGGTCGCGGGCCTGCCGGTCCGGTTTCTCTCGCTGATGGCTGTCTCCTACCTCTCGGTGGCTACCCTGGCGCTCGTGTTCAACGCACCCGCGACCTTCGAGGCCGGACCGGAGACAACGGTCAAGGCGGTCTCCATCGGCGCCATCTTCAGCGTCGTCGGGGCCGCGACCGCCGACTCCGTGTTCGGGTAGTGCCGGCGGGTGAGGGCCCGGGCACTCAGACCCGTTCGGCGGCGACCAGGTCCGCGAGCGTCTCCCGGACGGCCCCGGCGTGTTCGCCCCGGGCGGAGGGGGCGAGCTCGAGCTGGACGCCGCCCTCGCCGGCCGCGAGCCGGTTCACCGGGTTTTCGGGGTGGACGCCGGCGTAAGGGCCCTCAGTGGCCGTCCGGACCGGGACCGGGAGGACCTCGCCGAGCCGGTTTCTGACTGTCCGTCTGGCGGTGGAGTCGGCCCGACCGCCGACGACGACCTCTTCGTCGGCGCGGCCGTGGAGGCTGAGCACGGTGGCAAACCGACGGTCGGCGACCTCGGCGAGCAGCGGGTGGTCGGCCGGCCCGACCTGTTTGGAGGGCGGGTGCCAGGCCTCGAAGGCGCCGCCGTCGTCGTAGCCGAGCCGGGCCCAGCAGGTCGCGTCGGGCAGGCGGCTGGCGAGTTCGACGGCCTGCTCGGCGGTGCCGGGCTCGACGTCGCCGCCGTGGAGCGCGAGGACCAGCGTGTCGTCGTTCTCGCCGTCGTCGTACAGGAGTTCGGTGACGTGTCCGGTTTCGGTCGTCTCGCAGGGACGGGTCGTGATCGTCGGACGAACCACAGACGTGGACCGGGCGCCAGAGGCATAACTCTGTTTGCGCTGGCTGGGTCGGGCGGCTGAGGACGCCCCGATGGTCCCGTGAAACGTAGCCTGTTTATGGGTCGGTCCCGCACACGCCACCAATGAGCGACGAGCAGGACCTGGGGATCACGGAATCGAAAGAGCACGCGACCGGCGAGTGGTACGCGGAGGTCGTCCGGAAGGCCGGCCTCGCCGACTACGCGCCGATGGGCGGGTTCATCGTCACCCGCCCGCGCGGCTACGCCATCTGGGAGCGGATCCAGGACTATCTCGACGGCTGGTTCAAGGACACCGGCGTCCAGAACGCCTACTTCCCCCTCTTCATCCCGGAGAGTTACCTGGAGCGGGAGAAAGACGTCGTCGAAGGGTTCGACCCGGAGGTGGCGTGGGTCACCCACGGCGGCTACGAGGAGCTGGAGGAACGACTCGCGGTACGGCCCACGAGCGAGTCGATCATCGCCCCGTTCATGGCCCAGTGGGTCCGTTCACACCGGGACCTCCCCCTCCGTCTGAACCAGTGGTGTTCGGTCGTCCGGTGGGAGGCCACCGAGACCAAGCCCTTCTTCCGGACCAAGGAGTTCCTCTGGCAGGAGGGTCACACCGCCCACGCCACCCAGGAGGAAGCCTGGGAGGAGGCGATGACCCGGCTGGACCAGTACGAGCGGGTCTACGAGGAGGTGCTCGCCATTCCGGTCCTCCGCGGGCGCAAGCCCGAACACGACAAGTTCCCCGGCGCACACACCACGACGACCGTCGAGGCGCTGATGCCAGACGGCAAGTCAGTGCAGGGGGCGACCTCCCACTACCTGGGGACGTCCTTCGCGGAGGCCTTCGACATCACCTACGCCGACGCCGACGAGGAGGACCGGACCGCCCACACCACCTCCTGGGGGCTGTCCTGGCGGGCGATGGGCGCGCTGATCATGACCCACTCCGACGACCAGGGACTGGTGCTCCCGCCCACGCTCGCGCCCACGCAGGTGGTCGTCGTCCCCATCTGGCAGGAGGGGAACAAGGCCGAGGTCACCGAGTACGCCGAGGGGGTGGAGGCGGCGCTGGACGCGGCGGGGCTGCGGGTCGACCTCGACGACCGCGAGAACCGGAACCCCGGCTTCAAGTACAACGAGTGGGAGCTGAAGGGCGTGCCGCTGCGCGTGGAAGTCGGCCCCGCCGAGGTCGAGGACGGCGAAGTGACGCTGGTCCACCGGCCCGACGGGGAGCGCGCGACCGCCGACCGCGATGGGCTCGCCGGGACGGTCACCGACCACCTCGACACCGTCTTCGCGAAGCTATACGCGGACGCCGAGGAGACGCTGGAGGGTGAGGTCCGCGAGGCCGGGAGCCGCGAGGAGATCCTCGGAACCATCGGCCAGCACGGTGGCTACGTGAAGGCCGGCTGGTGTGGCGACGAGGACTGCGAGGACCCGATCAAGGAGGCCATCGCGGCGGAGATCGTGATGGTCCCCGAGGACCGCGACGCCGAGCCGGTCCACGAGGCGTGTGCGATCTGCGGTGAGCCGGCCGAAGAGACTGCCTACTTCGCCAAGAGCTACTGAGAGGCGAGACCGCTCCCGGAGCCGGCCCCGAACGAACTCAGGCCAGCGCCCGTAGTAGCTTCCTACTGCCCCGTTATCACTATTATGTTCCTTATATCCAATAATGGTGGTATAGGAGACAATAGTTCCACCGACGGCCTTCAGGAGTAGCCTGATAAAGGTGCGCCCACTGTTATAGGCCACATGAGAGACAGCCACACACCCACGGGTTCCGCGAGTGCCGCCGGGCTCGCAGACCCGACCGACACGCGCTCGAACTGCGGTGTCGGGGTCGTGATGGACCTCGACGGGGGCCGCAGTCACGAGGTCGTCGAGGACGGCCTCGAGCTTGTACGATGCATGGAGCACCGCGGCACGACCGGTGCCGAGGCGTCGACCGGCGACGGGGCGGGTATCCTGTTGCAGACCCCACACGACTTCTTCGCAGACGAGGTCGACGCCGACCTCCCCGCGCCCGGCGAGTACGCCGTCGGCTCGCTCTTTCTCCCCCAGGACGACGACGCGCGCGCCGGGCTCAAGGACACGGTCGAGGAGACACTCGCCGGCGAGGGGCTGGAGGTGCTGGCCTGGCGGTCGGTCCCGACCGACAACGCGACGCTGGGTCAGACGGCGCTGGACTCCGAGCCCGACGTCCAGCAGGTCTTCGTCACCTCCGCCGGCGGCGAGACGGGCGAGGCCTTCGACCGGGAGCTGTACGTCGGCCGCCGGGCCGTCGAGAACACCGTCGAGGAGCGCGAGCCGCCGGGCCACGGTCGCTTCTACATCGTCTCGCTCGACCGCAAGACCGTCGTCTACAAGGGGCTGCTCACCTCCCAGCAGGTGCCAGACTACTACCCCGAACTCACCGACGAGCGGATGCAGTCGACCTTCGCGATGGTCCACGCCCGCTTTTCGACGAACACGCTCGGCGCCTGGCACCTCGCCCACCCCTACCGCAACATCATCCACAACGGCGAGTTCAACACAATCCAGGGCAACATCAACTGGATGCGCGCGCGGGAGACCGACATCACCCACCCCGATTTCGGCGAGGACATCGAGACGACCAAGCCGATCATCGACGACCCCGAGCAGTCCGACACCGCAAGCGTGGACAACGCGCTGGAACTGCTGATGATGGGCGGTCGTGACCTTCCCCACGCCCTCCGGATGCTCATCCCCGAGGCCTGGCGCGGCGAGGCCAACGACGTCCGGGGTGACCGCCGCGATTTCTACGACTACCACGCCTCGCTGGTTGAGCCCTGGGACGGGCCGGCGCTGGTCGCGGCGACCGATGGCGAGCGCATCGGCGCGGTGCTGGACCGCAACGGGCTCCGGCCGTGCCGGTACGACATCCTCGAGGACAACACGCTGGTGATGTCCTCGGAGGCCGGCGCGCTCTCTTACGACGAAAGCGAGATCGAGGAGCGCGGGCGGCTCCAGCCCGGTCAGTGTTTCCTGGCCGACCCCGAGGAGGGCCGGGTCGTGCCCGACGAGGAGGTCTTCGAGGGGCTCACCGATGAAAAGTACGGCGAGTGGGTCGAGGCCGAACAGGTCCGCCCGGGTGACATCTCCACGGGCGACGACAACTGCCCCCAGGGCGAGGTCGACGGGCTGCGGGCCCACCAGGCCACCTACGGCTACACCTACGACGAGGTCGACCACCTCATCGAGCCGATGGCCGAGAAGGGGAAAGACCCCATCGGGTCGATGGGCGACGACACCCCGCTGTCGGTGCTCTCGCAGTTCAACCGCCCCCTCTTTACCTACTTCAAGCAGCTGTTCGCGCAGGTGTCGAACCCGCCGCTGGACTACATCCGCGAGGAGCTGGTGACGAGCCTGGAAACGCGGCTGGGCAACCAGCGCAACCTGCTCGACGAGAGCCGCGAGCACGCCCGCCAGCTCGTGCTCGACTCCCCGATCCTGACCGACCAGGAGATGGACGACATCAGGAACCTGGACGAGAACGGCATGTCGACGGCCGTCGTCGACATCACCTACGACCCCGAGGAGACGGACCTGGAGGGGGCCATCGAGGAGGTCCGGGCCGAGGCCGACGAGCTCGCCACCGAACACGACGTGCTCGTGCTCTCGGACCGCGAGATGGGTCCCGACAGCGTGCCGGTCCCGAGCCTGCTGGCGACCGGCGGGGTCCACCACCACCTCGTCCGCAACGGCCTGCGCAACCACGTCGGACTGGTCGTCGAATCAGGCGACCCGCGGGCGGTGCACCACTTTGCGACCCTCATCGGCTACGGCGCGGGCGCGGTCAACCCCTACCTGGCCTACCAGACCATCGAGGACCTGGTCGCGGGACCGGACGGCGCGGACCTGCGGACGGCCATCGACGCCTACGTCAACGCCGTCGAGGATGGCCTCCTGAAGACGATGGCGAAGATGGGCATCTCGACGGTCGAGAGCTACCAGGGCGCCCAGATCTTCGAGGCCGTCGGCCTCTCCTCGTCGTTCATCGAGGAGTACTTCCCCGGAACCGAGAACCGAACCGAGGGGATCGGCATCGAGGACATCGAGTCGGACCTGACCACCCGCCACGAGGTCGCGTGGGACGAGGACCCCGAGATGGAGCGGGTCGGGGAGTACGAGAATCGGTCGGGAGGGATCCACCACCAGTGGAACCCCGACACCGTCGGGACAGTCCAGCAGGCCGTCCGGACCGGTGATTACGAACGCTACAAGGAGTTTGCCGAGCAGATCAACGACCAGAACGAGACGCTTCAGACGCTGCGCGGGCTGCTCGAGTTCGACACCGAGGGCAGGGAGTCGATTCCGCTCGAGGACGTCGAGCCGGTCAGCGAGGTCGTCAAGCGCTTCGAGACGGCGGCGATGTCGCTGGGCTCGCTCTCGCCGGAGATGCACGAGAACAACGCCATCGCGATGAACCGCCTGGGCGCCTCCGCGAACACGGGCGAGGGCGGCGAACCGCCCGAGCGGTTCAACACCGAGAAGGAGTGCAAGACCAAACAGGTCGCCTCCGGCCGCTTCGGCGTCACCTCCACGTACCTCTCGGAGGCCGAGGAACTCCAGATCAAGATGGCCCAGGGCTCAAAACCCGGTGAGGGCGGCCACCTGCCGGGCAAAAAAGTCAACGAGATGATCGCCCACGTCCGCTACGCCACCCCCGGCGTGGGGCTCATCTCGCCGCCCCCGCTGCACGACATCTACTCCATCGAGGACCTCAAGCAGCTGATCCACGACCTGAAGGCCTCCAATCCGGAGGCCGACGTCAACGTCAAGCTGGTCTCCGAGGACGGGATCGGCACCATCGCGGCGGGCGTCGCGAAGGCCAACGCCGACAAGGTCCACATCTCGGGTCATTCCGGCGGCACCGGCGCCTCCCCCAAGACGTCGATCAAGAACGCGGGGCTGCCCTGGGAGCTCGGCCTCGCGGAAGCCAACCAGATGCTCGTGGCGACCGGACTGCGCGACCGGATCAAGGTAACGACAGACGGCGGGCTCAAGACCGGCCGGGACGCCGCGATCGGTGCCCTGCTGGGCGCGGAGGGCTTTGCCTTCGGAACTGCGTCGATGGTCACCTCCGGCTGCGTGATGGCACGGCAGTGTCACGAGAACACCTGTCCAGTCGGCGTCGCGACCCAGGACGAGAAACTGCGGGAGCGGTTCCCCGGCGAGCCACAGCACGTCATCAACTACATGACCTTCGTCGCCCAGGAGCTGCGGGAGGTCATGGCCGAACTGGGCTTCGAGACCGTCGACGAGATGGTCGGGCAGGTCGACGCGCTGCGCCAGCGAACCGACGTGACCCAGGAGAAAGCGAAGAAACTTGACCTCTCGGCGGTGCTCGCCGACCCCGAGACCGACTACGACATCGACCGCTACAAGACCCAGCCCCAGACCCACGACGTCGACGAGTCGATGGACTGGGAGCTGATCGAGGCCGCCGAGCCGGCCATCGAGCGCGGCGAGCCCGTCGCCATCGACGCCGACATCTCCAACGTCGACCGCGCGGTGGGCGCGACCCTCTCGAACCGGATCTCGCGCGAGTACGGCGTCAAGGGGCTGCCCGAGGACTCCATCACCGTGCGCTTCGACGGCTCGGCCGGCCAGAGCTTCGGCGCCTTCCTCCAGGACGGCGTGACGATGGACCTCGTTGGGACGGCAAACGACTACGTCGGCAAGGGCCTCTCGGGCGGGAAGCTCGTGGTTCGGACGCCCGAAGAGGCCGGCTACGAGGCCAGCGAGAACATCCTCGTCGGCAACGTCGCTCTCTACGGGGCGACCCAGGGGGAGTGTTACGTCAACGGCGTCGCCGGCGAGCGCTTCGCCGTCCGTAATTCCGGCGTAAAAGGCGTCGTCGAGGGCGTCGGCGACCACGGCTGTGAGTACATGACCGGCGGGGCCATCGTCGTGCTGGGCGAGACGGGCAAGAACTTCGCGGCCGGAATGTCCGGCGGCGTCGCCTACGTCTACGACCCCGACGACAGCTTCGAGGACCGGGCCAACACCGGGATGGTGACCCTCTCGGGCGACCTCGAACGGAAAGACCGGGAGATGCTCACCCGGCTGGTGGAGAACCACGCCAACTACACCGGCTCGGAGCGTGCAGCGGAGTTGCTCGCCGAGTGGGAGCGCGAGGTGGAGAACTTCACCAAGGTGATGCCAGACGCCTACGCGGGGGTCATCGAGGAGCGCGAGCGCGACGACGTGCGCAACGACCCGCCGTCGCCCGCGACGCTCGAGCCGGAGACCGGTTCCGTCCGCACCCAGGCCGACGACTGACGAGCGGCGCGCGGATCCCTCGGCGCTTTTTATTTCGGCCCTCCACGGTCCCCCATGAGCCACGCACTCGTCGTCGGCGGGACGCGCTTCATCGGACGGGCCACGGTCGAGGAACTGCTTGAGAGCGGCTACGACGTGACCGTCTTCAACCGCGGCAGCCATGACAACCCCTTCGCAGCCGACGACCGCGTCGACCACCTCCAGGGGGACCGGACCGCGAGCGGGGACCTCGGGGCGGCCGCGGCGCTTGACCCCGACATCGTGGTCGACTGCGTCGCCTACAAGCCACGAGAGGTGCGGGCCGCCACGGAGGCGTTCGCCGACGTCGACGCCTACGTCTACGTCTCCTCGGGCGGCGCGTACGGCCCCGAAGAGGTCCCCAAACGCGAGGGCGAGACGGCGCTGGAGAGCTGCAGCGACGAGCAGGCGACCGACGACAGCCCGGAGAGCTACGGCCCGCGCAAGGCGGAGGGCGACCGGGAGGTGTTCGCGGCCGCCGACCGGGGAGTCAGGGCGATGAGCGTCCGGCCGACCATCGTCTACGGCGCCCACGACTACACCGGCCGGTTCGACTACTGGGTCGACCGCGTGGTCGAACGCGACCGCGTGCTCGTGCCCGGCGACGGGGACGCCCTGTGGCACCTGGTTGCCGTCGAGAACGTCGCCCGCGCGCTCCGAACGGTCGCAGAGGAGGGCCAGCCCGGCGCGGCGTACAACGTCGGCGACCGGCGGCTGTTCCCCCTGGAGGAGTTCGTGAGAGTGGTCGCCGACGCCGCCGGGACCGAGGTCGAGACCGTCACCGCGACCCCCCGGGCGCTGGAAGCGACGGGCGTCGACCCCGACACGATCCCCTACTACCGCCGGTACCCCCACGTCCTGAGCACCGGGCGTCTGACCTCGCTTGGCTGGGAGGCCGTCGAGGCCCCGACGGCTGTCCGGGACACCGTCGCGGCGACCCTCGAGGGCGGACCGGAGCCGGCCGAGGGAGTGCCGGACCCGGCCGAGGAGCGGCTTGCTATCGACGCAGCTACGGAGTGACAGGCGCGAGTTCTGGAAGGGTTCGAGCAGCCAGCCGAGGGAGTGGAACGGAGTCCGGCCCCGACAGCCTGTGATTTTCAGATGTCATAATCGCACACGGTTTGTTATAAGTAGGGCCGCTGTACACGTGAGGAACAGTCACATGAGCACCGATCCAGTCCGGGTTCTGCACGTGGACGACGAACCGGACTTCACGGACCTGGCAGCGGAGTGCCTCGAGCGGGAGAACGGGCGCATCGAGGTGACGACGGCGACGGCTGCCGAGGATGGTCTCGACCGGCTGGCCGAGCGGCCGGTCGACTGCGTCGTCTCCGACTACGACATGCCCGGGCTGGACGGCATCGAGTTTCTAGAGCGGGTCCGCGGGGAGTATCCGGACCTCCCCTTCATCCTCTTCACGGGGAAGGGAAGCGAGGAGATAGCGGCGGAGGCGGTGCGGGCCGGGGCGACAGATTACCTCCAGAAGAGCTCCGGAACCGACCAGTACGCCCTGCTGGCCAACCGGGTGACCAACGCGGCCGAGAAGTACGCCGCCGAGCGCGAGGTCCACGAGACCCACCGCCGGTTCAGGAAGCTGCTGGAGGGGTCGGCCGACTATGTCCATGTTCTCGACCGGGACGGAACTGTCGAGTACGTCTCCCCCGCCATCGAGCGCGTGCTCGGGTACGAGCCCGCGGAGGTACTCGGCGACAACGCCCTGGAGTACGTCCACGCCGACGACCGGGGACAGGTCACCGGGAGTCTCGACGAGGTTCTCGCCGAGCCGGGTGCGGAGACGGCCGTCGAGATACGCGTCCGGAACGCCGACGGCGAGTGGCGGTGGGTGGAGGTCCGCGCCCGGAACCTCCTCGAGGACCCCGACATCGAGGGGATCGTCGCCAACGCCAGGGACGTCACCGACCGCCGGGAGAGCCAGGCGACGGCGGACTGGCACCAGGCGATCCTCGAGAATCTCGGGGAGGGGGTGTACGTCCACGACGCCGACTACCGGCTGCAGTTCGTCAGCCACCGGGCCGACGATATCCCGGTTTCGGCTGAGGACTGGGTCGGCCGCCCGGTGTCGTACCTGGCGGAGACGGGCGTGCTCTCCGAGGACGACGTCGCCGCGGTCGAGGACGGGGTCGACGAGGTCATCGCCGGCGAGCGCGAGGAGGTCCGGCTGGAGGTCGGACCTGCCTACCCGGACGAGACGGAGGCCGTCGAACTCCGCCTCCGCCCGCTGCCCTCGCCGGGCGGGGACGACTTCGTCCTGGGCACCACGCGGGACGTCACCGGCCGGCGGCGTCGGGCCACCCGGCTCGAGGCGTTACACGACGTCACCCGCGAGATGGTGGTGGCAGGGACCCACGACGCCGTCGCAGGGACCGCCGCCGAAGCAGTCGAGGACATCCTGGGGCTGACTCAGGCTGCCGTCTTCCGGTACAGCGAAGACCGCGACGCGCTCGTGCCGGCGGTCGCCCGGGCCGAACGCGAGCCACTCGAGGCGGAGGTCTCCGAACTGGAGCGCGGCGAGGGTGTCGCCTGGCGGGTCTACGAGACGGGAGAGACGGCCGTCCTCGAGAACGTCGAGGGTCGCACGGGAGCCTACAGCCCCACTTCCACGGTCGAGAGCGAACTGCTCGTTCCGCTGGGCGAGTACGGCGTGCTGGCTGCCGGGTCGACGACCCACCGGGAGTTCGACGACCGGACCGTCAGCATCGCCGAGGTCCTCGCCGCGAACCTGCGGGTGGCGTTCATGCAGGTCGACCGAGCCCGCGAACTCGAGGAGTACGAGCGCCTCGTCGAGACGATGGGCGACGGCGTCTTCGCCACCGACTCCGACGGGGGGTACGCCCGGCTGAACGAGATGTTCGCGGAACTCACGGGATACAGCCGCGAACGGCTGCTGGCCGAGGGGCCGGAACTCGTGCTTACGGACGCCGCGATCGAGCGCTTCGAGGAAGCGATCCGGCGGTTGCTGAAGGCGGGAGACAGCGTCGAAACGGTCGAGGCCGACCTCTACACCGCCGCCCGCGGGAAGACCCCGGTCGAGACGACCCTCACGCTGCTCCCGATGGACGACGAATTCCGGGGCACGGTGGGCGTCGTCCGCGACATCACCGAGCGGCGGGAACGCGAGCAGGAACTGGAGCGGTACGAGACAATCGTCCGCGCCTTCCCCGACGAGGTGTACACGCTCGACACCGAGGGACACCTGACGTCGGTCATCCCGCCGGCCGGCTCGGAGACGACGACGACGGGCTACGGCCCCGAGGAACTCGTGGGTCAGCACGTCTCGACAGTCATGCCCGAGGAGGACATCGAGCGGGCCGAGGAACGGATCCGCGAGCTGCTGGCGTCGAACTCCGCGCGGACGGTGTCCTTCGAGATGCACACGGTCCACAGGGACGGCGAGCGGGTCCCACACGAGAACCACATCGCTCTGCTACCGGGCGAAAACGGCGGATTCAGGGGTACTGTCGGGGTGTTGCGAAACATTGCCGACCGCAAGCGACACGAACGCGAGCTCCGCCGTCAGAACGACCGGCTCGAGAAGTTCGCGAGCGTCGTCTCCCACGACCTCCGGAACCCGCTGAACGTCGCCAGCGCCCGGCTCGAACTGGCGAGGGAGGACTGTGACAGCCCCCACCTCGACGACGTCAAGCAGGCCCACGGGCGCATGAACCGGCTGATCGAGGCCCTGCTCTCGCTGGCCCGTGAGGGGGAGGCCCCGGAGAGCGTCGAGGAACTCTCCCTCGAAGACGTCGCCGAGCAGTGCTGGGCCCACGTCGACACCGGCGAGGCGCGGCTGGTCGTCGAGACGGACCGGACCGTCCGCGCCGAGGGGACGCGCCTCCGGCAGCTCCTCGAGAACCTCGTCCGCAACAGCGTCGAACACGCCGGGGACGGACCGGTGACCGTCGGGGTCGGCGACCTGCCCGACGGCTTCTACGTCGAGGACGACGGCCCCGGGGTCCCGCCGGACCACCGGGAACACGTCTTCGACCTCGGCTACTCCACGGCCGAGAGTGGGACCGGGCTCGGGCTCAACATCGTCGAGGAGATCACCCACGCCCACGGCTGGGCGGTTGAGGTCACCGAGGGCACCGAGGGTGGGGCCCGCTTCGAGTTCACCGGCGTCTCGTAGGCCCGTGGGCTGGCTCCCGGACGCCGGCGGTCATCGGGCGAGCGAGCCGGTCAGAGCTCCTCGAGTGCCGCCCCGATCTCCTCCCGTGGCAGCGGGCTGGTCCAGTCGTCGGCGACGTGGGCGTACTGGACCTCGCGGCCGGCGTCGAGGACGAACACCGAGCGTCGCGGCGTCGTGACGTTGGCCATGTGGTGGCGGTCGGTCAGCAGCCCGAGAGTCTCCGAGACCCCGCCGCTCACGTCCGCGAACAGCCTGAACGGGAGGTCGTTCCCCCGGAGGAACTCGTTCTGTGCGTAGGGGCCGTCCCGGCTGATGCCCACGAGGGGGACCGCCTCCGAGCCCCAGCCGTACCCCTCGAAGCGCTTGTACCAGTTCTCCGCGATGGCGCTGAAGACAAAGCCCGTCGAGACCAGCAGCCCGCCGTCCGAACCGAGCGTCTCCGCCAGCGCCCGCGAGCGGAACGTCTCCCCGTCACAGCAGACCGCCTCGAAGTCGGGAACGACATCTCCCTGTGTCGGTGGCATACCCATGAGTCACGCCGCCGCGTGAAAAGCGTGTGGCAGGGGCCGGCCGCCGAGCGTCGGCGCCCAGCACGCTTTAGACGGGGCGGGCCGTACGCCGGGGTATGACAGCCACACTCTACCGGCTGGAGGGATGTCCGTGGTGCGAGAAAGTCGTCGACGAGCTCGACGAGCTGGGCGTCGACTACGAGAGCGTCTGGGTGGAGGGGCTCCACTCCAAGCGAAACGAGGTCAAGCGCGTCTCCGGCCAGCGCCAGGTCCCGGTCCTCGTCGACGAGGAACGGGGGATCACGATGGCCGAGTCCGCCCGGATCCTCGAGTACCTCGAGGAAAGCTACGCCTGAGCGAGGGCCGGGCGCGAAGTCAGGAGGAGCCCGAGCGCGCCGCGGGTCAGAGCTCGTGTGGGTCCAGCCCGGGGTCCTCGACCGGCGGGGCGCCGATGGCGAGGACGGCCCCGCGGTCGTCGCCGATGTAGCGGTGACCGTGTCCCACCTCTGGGCCCGCGGCCCAGAAGGCTCCCGGCCCGACCTCGCGGGTCTCGGTCTCGCCCGAGCGACCCAGCTTCAGCGAGAACTCCCCTTCGAGGACGTAGTACAGCTCCTCCTGCTCCGAGTGGGCGTGGTAACCGATCCCTTCGCCCGGTTCGAAGTACCAGATGGCGAGGTTCATCTCCTCGAGCCCGAGCAGGTCGCCGACCGGCCGGATGTTCAGGTCCGGTGGCACCTCCTCTACGTCCGAGAGGTCAGTCACGTCCACGTCCTCCGTCTCAAGTACTTCGTACTCCATACCGTCGGGGTTCGACCGTCCGGGTCAAAAAACCGGGTGCTGAACCGAAACGAAGCGGGGAGCGGGGAGGACCCGTTCCGAAAATCATGTGGTTATTTTGCCCGTGCCGCCCCAATCACCTGTATGAGAGGACGCCGACTGGCGACGATCGAACACATCATCGCGATAGTGAGCCCGGGTAGCGAAGAGGTCGTCGAGCGGCTCGACCGGTGGACCTCCGAGAACGGACTCGAATTCTCCACCGTCGACGTGGGCAACGACATCGAGACCCCCTGGGACGAGGAGATGGAGACGCTCGGCATCACTATCGGGGGCGACGGGACCTTCCTGGAGGGGATAAAACAGTTCGCCCCGCGGGGGATCCCGATCCTGGGGATCAACACGGGGACGCTGGCCTTTCTCGTCAGAGTCGACGTCGAGGACCTGGAGGAGGCGCTCACCGAGACTATCCAGGGCCGTGCGGAGGTCGACCGCCGCCAGCAACTGCACGTCTCGGGGCCGGAGCTGGACGCGACGGGGATCAACGACGTGATGATCCAGCACCCGATGCCCGAGGACCCCGTCGAGCGCAAGATCACCAAACTCGACGCCTTCGCCGACGGGGAGTACGTCGGCGAGTACGACGGGACCGGGCTGGCGGTCTCGACGCCGACGGGGTCGACCGGGGTCTCGCTGTCGGCAGGCGGGCCGATCCACAACCCGCAGAACAACTCCTCGCTGCAGATCGTCCCGCTGCAGACCCACAAGATGGGCGTCCGGCCGCTCATCGTCAGCAACGACACGAAGATCGACGTCGTGGCCCAGGAGGCCGCGGACCTCCTGGTCGACGGTGGCCGCCACCACGTCCACCTCGACGAGGGCGATTCGGCCCGGATCACGGGCGCCGACACCTCGGCGAACATCGTCCGGACCAGCTACGACGACGACTTCTACACCGCGATCAGCGAGCTGCTCGGGTGGGGTGCCCGGGGCTCGGTCGGCAAGGAGCTTCCGGACCAGCTTCAGACCACGGGGACCGAGGAAGAGACCGAACTCGAACACGCGCTGCGGGTCGCGACCGAGGCCGTCAAGAGCGTCCAGGAACCGCTCAGGGAGCTGCACGGACGCGTCGAGTCGGTCACCTTCAAGACCGACAAGTCCGATATCGTCACCGAGGCCGACTACCTCTCGGAGAACATCATCACCACGGCGCTGGAAAACGAGTTCCCGGCCCACGGCATCCGTTCGGAGGAGGATACCTACGTCGAAGGCGGCAGCGCCTTCACCTGGCTCATCGACCCGCTCGACGGGACGGGCAACTACGCCAACGGCAACCCCAACTACTCCGTGTCGGTCGGACTCCTCCGGGACGGCGAACCCGTCCTCGGAGTCGTCTACGCCCCGGAGACCGACGAGCTCTGGACGGCGATCAAGGGCGAACAGGCGATGCGCAACGGCCAGCCCATCGGCGTCACCGACCGCAGCGAGCTCGCCGAGAGCATGCTGATGTCGGGCTACGACCCCGACGGGGCCTTCCTCACCCACTTCTACCAGGACGCCCGCGGGGTCCGCCGCCTGGGGTCGGCCGCGCTGCATCTCTGCTATCTGGCCAGCGGGAGCGCCGACGCCATCTGGGAGTACGACACCTACCCCTGGGACGTGGCGGCGGG